>Ga0315270_10000328_pt1 | contig 26745 bp, 23 predicted proteins | sample C1_bottom_MG_FD_204932 | JGI IMG/M metagenome (GOLD analysis project Ga0315270, IMG submission 204932) | Sediment microbial communities from Yellowstone Lake, YNP, Wyoming, USA - C1_bottom | ecosystem: Environmental > Aquatic > Freshwater > Lake > Sediment | place: USA: Wyoming | collected...
GAATGGTCGACGAAATGATCCTTGCCAGGGTAATTTCTGCCCAATTCGAATTTCCACAGCAGATTGTGCGCGAGTCGTTCTCATTTTTTGTTACTTATTCAGAGCTTCCTTAAGGCGGTGTTGCAAGAGTTAGCAAAAGCTTAAAATAGGCCATGATCAAACTCGATAAATCATTGCGTGCCTGGGGAGCTTCAGATTTTCAGGCCGTTATCAAACACGAAATCGAACAACTGGGTGCAGACAACTTACCACTGCAACAAGGTTTATCGACCGGTAATTATGTGAGTAATACCCCGTTCACCGTCCTGATACATGGTGCTGCTGAAACGGGCAATGTGATACGCGTGAAAATCGGGATTTTTTATCAGGGCATCATTGGCGGTTGCAGTTGTACGGATGACCCCACACCAGCCAGCGATATCAATGAGTACTGCGAGGTGCACCTGGATATCGATAAAGCCAGCGCACTCGCTACAGTTGTTCTGGTAGCCGAATAATTACCTCAACCACCGAAATTAAATGACAAAAATAATTCGTATTGCGCTGACGGCATATTTACTGGCACTCGCCGCTAGTGCTGCTGCGGCTGCTTGTCCTCCCGCAGCAAAGCAACCCACACCTGAGATGGCTCAGGCAGCGATGCGTAACCCGGGCGACCACGGTTTTTTGTGGCGCATCAGCAAGAATGGACGTACCTCTTTTCTGTATGGGACGATACATGTGGCAAAGTTTGACTGGATGTTTCCCGGCCCGCAGCTGATGCAGGCTTTGCGTGCATCAGATACCGTTGCCCTTGAGCTTGATATGCTGGATTCAGCTATCCAGGAACGCATATCCACGGGAATGACGGGACTGCGCAGCATGACGATGCCTGAGCCCCTGCAGCAACGTATGCGGCAACAGGCTGAATCGCTATGTGTGCCTTATGATTCTATTGCCAGTCTCCCACCCGAGTTGCAAGTGGCAACCTTGACCATGATGACGGGACGCGGGGCAGGGCTTGAGGCCAGCTATGCGATCGATGCTGTATTGGCGGGGATAGGGCACAGTACAAATAAAAATGTGGTGTCGCTGGAGTCACCCGAAATGCAATTGAAGCTTCTGCAAATGGACAGTCCGCAAGAAACTGTTTCTTTCGTTCAAGATAGTCTGGATGAGCTGGAATCGGGACGATCACTCAAGATGCTTAACAATATCGCCAGACTATGGGCGGATGCTGACTATAACAGGATGGAACATTTTGAAGAGTGGTGCGAATGCCTCAATTCCGAGCTTGAGCGCAGGGTGATGAAACGCGCGCTCGAAGATCGAAACCCGCTATTGGCAGAAAAAATAGATGCACTGCACATGGACGGCAAACAGGTGGTTGCCGCAGTGGGTAGCTTGCATATGTTTGGTCCGCTGGGGCTTCCTGGTCTGATGGCCAAGCGCGGTTATCAGGTCGAGCGGGTTAAATTCACCAACTGAAACGGAATTTTCATTCGGTTCACGGCAGATGGGCGAGCTGCGCGAGTTGTGCAGAATCCAGATAACACCATTCACCTTCAGCCAGACCCAGTTCATCCAGCGTTAATCCGCCTATCCGTGAGCGGTGCAAAGCGGTGCAGTGATTGCCAGCGGCTACCAGCATGCGCTTGACCTGATGATATTTACCCTGTTCCAGTACGATTTCCAGTTGTTGGGGATCGACTATGCGGCATGTAACGGCTGCCAATAGCACGGGTTCGTCGTGCAGTTTTACACCCCCCAGAAGTTTGTTGACAAGCTGCGGCGTTACCGGGTCATGGGTAGTGGCGACATATACTTTTGGGATGTGGCGCTTGGGCGAGGATTGCGCGTGGATGAAGGCACCGTCATCGGACATTAACAAAAGGCCTGTAGTATCGTGGTCGAGACGGCCTACTGGCTGTACGTCGCGCCGGGTGAACTGTTCCGGCAACAGGGACAGCACACCGCGATGATTGCTGGGTCTGCGCGAGCACTCATAAGCGGCGGGTTTGTTCAGAGCAATGTACAGGTGCTCGCGGTAGCGATGCGGTTCGCCAAAAACGGTGAATTCGAGGTTTTCGGCATCGATGATGATCTTGAAGTCGGTTATCGTCACACCGGCTATGCTGACTTCACCCTCTTCGATCAGTTCACGGCACCATTTACGGGTGCCAAAGCCTTGTGATTGCAGGACGCGTTCCAGGGGGAGTTTACTCATTGCAAGGCAAAGGCTGGTTTAAGATAGTAATAATTAGGCGTTTAAAGTTGTTTGCAGACTGCAGTATAAGTGATGTCTGTCAAGTTTCGGACGTAATAACAGGAGCGGTTTTTTACTGTTGAACGGGCTCATGGGTTCGCTTGGTAGTTAATTTGCGGATAAATAATCTGATGCATAGCGATAGGTGTATTGCATCACTTTGTTAAATAAATGAAAAACAGTTGAGCAAAAAGTTAAAAGCTTATGTAATATTCAGGGAATACCGCAAGTATATGCACGGATTGAAGTAAGGCAAACATCCAATATTTTAAGGGTAAAAGATAATATGCAAGAAATGCAACTTGATCCCACAACTGGTTTTCTTGACCGTTATAGTTGCCTGCAATTGGCGTCTGACCTGGTGGACCAAGTTGGGGAAAGTGGTCAGTCGTTGGGGTTGCTGTGGATCGATATTGACCGGTTCAAGCAAGTTAATGCGTCTTTTGGATATGAGGGAGGGGATAGCGTCATCTCCGTAGTGGCGGATCGTCTCAGGGAGCAAATCAAGGGTAAGTTTAAAATCGGCCGTGTAGGTGCCGACGAGTTTATTTGTCTTGTTCCCAATTTTGATATTGATCATGCCGAAAAACTTGGTATCGCTTTGATGCGTGCAATCGAACCTCCCATGCTTATGGGTGATTTCAAGATACGACTCACTGCCAGCATAGGTATTGCCGTGCTGGAGCCTGAAGAAAGCATTTCCGAATTACTGGAGCGTGCCGATTGGTCTAAAAATACTGCCAAGGAACAGGGGGGCAATCGCTACGTCATTTCTGGTAACGAACTCGTTGCGAGTCATATGGGCATAATTCAGGCGCGCGAGGATCTGGAAGTGGAATACCTGCTGCATACCGCACTGGAAACAGGCGGACTGCAGTTGCATTACCAGCCGATATTGGGTTTTAAAGGCAATGTCCTGTCGGTAGAAGCCCTGATGCGCTGTAACGTGAACGGTAAAAACATAACGCCCGTCCGATTTTTCCCTGTAGCAGAGAAAAGCGGCCTCATCGTTCTCTTGGGTGACTGGAGCTTGTTGCACGGAACGCGCCAGGCGCGGGAGCTGAGTAAATCGGGATTAAACACCACGGTTTCTATCAACGTTTCACGCGCCCAGTTGGCGGATGAAAGATTTGCACATGCACTTCATGCAGCGATAACTCTCGCTGAAGTTGAGCCAAAACTGATTGAACTGGAGTTGTCAGAATCTATATTTATGGATGCTTCTGTAACCGTTCAATCCAATTTACGTGCAGCACGGGACATGGGAGTCAGTTTGGCGATTGATAATTTTGGAACAGGCTTTTCCTGCCTGGCCAATCTCAAGGATATCCCCGCAACCAAACTGAAGCTGGGCCGGGCACTGACAATGGCCCTGCCCGGTGATGTGCGTGCGTTGTCTGTGACAAATGCTTTGGTGCAAATGGGTAAGGATCTGGGCATGACAATAATTGCCGAGGGTGTGGAGACAAAAGAGCAAATGGAGTCGTTGCGAGAGTTGAGTGTGGACGGTATTCAGGGATATTATTATGCAAAACCAATGGATGTTGAGGCGCTGTCCTCTTGGCTTACGGACAGGGGGCACAAATGAGTAAAGAAAGTCAAAACACATCTTCTATACCCGATCAGGCCAAGCGTATGGAAGGCTTGCTTGAGAGCACACTCAAAGATTCGGGTATTCCTTCCCGCCCTGCTATTCTTGATCGTGTTCATGTCGAGATGGGTAAAGATGATCCTGACTTAAACTTGCTTGCCCGTATTATCAGTGCGGATGTGGCATTGGCGGGCGGGCTCATTTCGATCGCCAACTCGCCGTATTTTGGTTTCCACGGCCGAGTCCGTTCGGTTAATGAAGCCTTGATGGTATTGGGTCTGGATGTTGCCTGCAGAGCGATTGCAGGTCTGATCTTGCGCAAGCTGTTCCCGGCGACACTGGCAATGGAGCGCTTTTGGGATGCCTCTGCCAGTATCGCCCGTCTTTCTGGCTGGTTATCGCAGCATCCAGACATCGGCACCAAAGTACACGCCAGTGATGCTTACACTTACGGCCTTTTTCGTGATGCTGGCATTGCCGTATTACTGACGCGCTTTCCCTATTATCACGATGTTTTACTGCATGCAAATGCGGAAAAAAAACTCGGTTTTACGCAAGTTGAAGAGGTTCAATGTCCTACTAATCACACGGTAATAGGGGGGTTGCTGGCCCAAAGCTGGTGGCTGCCCGAGTCGATCAGTACGGCAATCCGCGTACACCATGACTATTCAGTATTAGAGAAAGATGACACCACTTTACTGCCGGATGAAACACGTGGTTTGATTGCCATTGCCCAGTTTGCAGAAAATATCTTTCAACATCACACCGGCCTTAGCAAGACCGAGGAATGGTCAAAATCCGGTGAGATTTGCATGCAACTGCTTGAAATTAACGAAGAGCAACTGGCGGTTTTTTACGAGGAAAGTGCACCTGTCTTATCCAAGTACGACTAAGGTTGGTTCCTGGAATTAATGCAGGGTAGCCCATTTTTTAAAATACTCTGCCATCATCAGTTTTATTTCAGGCCCGTATACCTCTTTCTCCGACTGCTTCAGCCCCTCTTCAAAAAATTGCGGGCAGTCTTCCGGCAGATTCCGACCCAGGGTATCAAAGGCCTTGATCATCAAATCTTTGTTCAGTGTGCGCGTCGCAACTATCGCAAAATTAAAATTGAGCATGCGCCAGGGCCGGGCCGGGTCAGACTTGTCCAGATCATTCTTCTGCTCGGCTGAGGTGTGCTCTATCACATCGTTCATCACATGAAATAGAGAAATTAATTCCGCCGTATCACTGGTGCGATTTGCCTTGGTGGCGAGGGTATTGACTATCACTTCAAGGCTGCGAATTTCACCCTGGTGGCGTATTACCCAGTGTGCAACAGCAAAGGCAACTTCCTCGAGCATTGATTTCTCCTGTTGCAGATTCAGCCGCTCTGCCCATGCACCCAACTCAATCAGACAATTGATGGTCTGCTCCCCAATCTGGCTGATGTTGTCCTTTTTGATCAGACTGTTCTCGCCATATTTGCTGCCCAGTTTTTCATAAATAATAAAAAATTGATTTACCGCCTCAATCAATTGAGCGGGTGTGGCGTCTCCTCCGGCCTGATCATTGCGGCTATCGAAGGCATGCACGACAGCGGCGCTGGCCAGTGTAAAGATTTTTTTCAGCTCGTCTGGAGAAGTCATGGTTTTTTTATTTGGAATTGGCCGAGCAATATAGCTATAGCCTGTATCGTGTCAAACAGGGACAGCAGTTACCGAGAGCCGGTCGATTATACAGCCAGGGAAATTTTTCTGTATCAACTGTGAAAATACTCTTGAAATTTCGAAAACAGGCCCAATTTGAACGCACGTCCCGCCACATAACAACGGAGAAAATTATGAGTAATACTGCAACCAATAATCGCGAAACCATGGGTTTTCAGACCGAGGTTAAACAACTTCTGCAATTGATGATCCATTCCCTGTATTCGAACCGCGAGATTTTCCTGCGCGAACTGGTATCGAATGCGGCAGATGCCTGCGACAAGTTGCGCTTTGAGGCTTTGCATAACGCTGCGCTGTTTGAGAGTGATTCAGAGCTTAATATTCACGTGGTCTATGACAAGACAGCGCGCACGCTGACCATCAGCGATAACGGCATCGGTATGAGCCGCGATGAGGTGATCAATAACCTGGGCACAATTGCCAAATCCGGCACGCGTGAATTCTTTACCCGCCTGTCCGGTGACCAGCAAAAAGATGCGAACCTGATCGGCCAGTTCGGTGTGGGTTTCTATTCGGCTTTTATTGTGGCCGACAAGGTCAGCGTGCTAACCCGTCGTGCCGGTGAGAAAACCGACCAGGGCGTGAGCTGGGAGTCTGATGGCGGCGGCGAGTTTGTGATCGAAATGGTCGAGAAGGCATCTCGCGGCACTAGCATTACCCTGCATCTGCGCGAAGAAGGACAGGACGATCTGCTCAGCGGCTCCAAACTGCGCAGCATTATCCATAAATACTCGGATCACATCGTACAGCCCATACTGATGAAGAAGGAAGAGTGGAAAGATGGCGCGCAAGTGGTGCTGGACGAAGAGGAAACCGTCAATCAGGCTTTTGCCTTGTGGGCACGCGCCAAGAATGAAATTACCGATGACGAATACAAGGGCTTTTACAAGCATGTAGGCCATGACTACGAAGACCCGCTGGCCTGGACTCATGCGAAAGTGGAGGGACGTCAGGAATATACCCAGTTGCTCTACGTTCCATCCAGAGCACCGTTTGACCTGTGGGATCGCGAATCAGTGCACGGCGTAAAGCTGTACGTGCGCCGCGTGTTTATCATGGACGATGCGGCTCAGTTGATGCCTAACTACCTGCGCTTTGTGCGTGGCGTCGTCGATTCCAACAACCTGCCACTCAATGTGTCCCGCGAAATTCTGCAGGAATCGAAAGACATCGAAGCAATTCGTGCCGGTTGCACCAAGAAAGTACTCGGTCTGCTGGAAGACTTGGCCTCCAGGGAGCAGGATAAATATGCGAAATTCTGGAAAGAGTTTGGCCGCGTGCTAAAGGAAGGAATTGGCGAGGATCTGCCCAATAAAGAGAAAATCGCCGGTTTGTTGCGCCTTGCTTCTACCCATGCTGATACCGATGCGAATACGGTATCACTGGCTGACTACATCGGCCGTATGAAAGAAGGCCAGGACAAGATTTATTACATCACGGCCGATACCTTCAATGCCGCGAAGAACAGCCCGCATCTGGAAGTGTTCCGCAAGAAGGGCATAGAAGTGCTGTTGCTGACCGATCGGGTGGACGAGTGGGTAGTGAGCAACCTGCCTGAGTTCCAGGGCAAGCATCTGGCCTCCGTGGCCAAGGGCGGGCTGGATCTGGGCAAACTGGAAGACGAAACAGAGAAACAGGCACAGGAAAAGGATGCCGGTGACTTTAAGGAGCTGACTGACAAGATCAAAACCAGCCTCACTGGTCGCGTAAAAGAAGTGCGCGTGACCCATCGCCTGACCGAGTCTCCAGCCTGTCTGGTGGCGGACGAGCACGACATGAACGCCAATCTGGCTCGTCTGCTCAAGGCCTCCGGGCAAAGCGCCCCCGTGTCGCAGCCTATTCTTGAGATCAACCCGCGCCATCCAGTGGTATTGCGCCTGAAAATCGAAGAGAAGAAGTTTGATGACTGGGCTGCAGTGCTGTTTGATCAGGCCTTGCTGGCGGAAGGTGGACAGCTTGATGATCCTGCAAGTTTTGTGAAGCGGGTGAATCAGCTGATGCTGGAATTGAGCGGAAGTTAATTTCCCTCTCCCCACCCCTCTCCCGCTTGCTGGAGAGGGAGTATAGAATTTTGCCGTGATCAAATGTAGGAGCCCGATTCATCGGGCGATCGTTGTAAAAGACAATCGCCCGATGAATCGGGCTCTTACCTTTTGGTGAGGTGTATTCTTAGCCGATGTCCATCGGCAGTGACTGTACTTTAAACGGTGGCGTTTCGCCCGCCTGTTTGGCCTGGCCTGCATACAGGGTCAGGTGAGGGTAGGGGATTTCTATCCCGGCTGCGTCGAAGGCATTCTTGATGCGGTAAAAGAACGCTCTTTTTACATCCCATTGCTCCAGGGGATGTACCTTGAAGCGGCAGCGGATATTCACCGCCGAGTCGGCAAGATTTTCTATTCCTGAAATTTCCAGGTCTTCAATAATTACCTCTTTAAAATCTGGGTCGCTACGCATGTCCGTGCCCACCTTGAGCATGACTGCATACACGGCATCCACATTTTCGCGGTAGGCCACACTCAAGTCCATCACGGCGTAGGAAAAATCGCGCGATTTATTGGTGACGGAGGTGATGGTGCTATTGGGGATGAAATGCACATTGCCTTCAAAGTCGCGCAACTTGACTAGACGCAGCGTGACCTCTTCGACCTTGCCCTTTTTTCCGGCGATTTCGACCACTTCCCCATGCCGGATCTGATCTTCAATTAACAGATAAAATCCGGTGAAGTAATCCTTGATCAGGCTCTGCGCACCGAAACCCACCGCCACACCGACAACACCGGCTGCAGCCAGAATAGGCGCGATGGAAATTCCCATCTCGCCCAGAATCAGCATGCCGCTGATCAGGGTAATCATGACTATGGCAACGTGGTTGAATACCTGGCTCAGTGTTTCGGCACGCTTGATTGATCCGCTGTCACGCTTGCCGCGGGTCATATAATGTTTGAAGGTGCTGATCAGCCTTCTGCTGACTCGAATCAGCAGCCATGACAAAATCAGGATGATCAAAATGTGGCTGGCAGGCAAAAATAGCTCCAGCCATATATCTGAAACGTCGAGCTCCAGGCTGTGTAATAGTGCTTTCATGGTTTAAGCGGCGCTATGCTTCCGGACGCATTTGCGGGAACAGAATGACGTCACGAATGCTGGCACTGTCGGTCAGCAGCATGATCAGGCGATCGATACCGATACCTTCTCCGGCAGTCGGTGGCAGGCCGTATTCCAGGGCGCGGATATAGTCGGAGTCCTTGAACATGGCTTCCTCGTCACCGGCTTCTTTGGCCATTACCTGGGCATCGAAGCGTGCTTCCTGGTCTTCCGGATCGTTCAATTCAGAGAAGCCATTGGCGATTTCGCGTCCCACCATAAACAGCTCGAAACGCTCGGTGATCGCCGGGTTGGTGTCACTGCTGCGTGCCAGCGGAGAAGCTTCGACAGGATAGTCGATGATAAAGGTGGGTTCGAATAACTGCGTTTCGGCAAGCTCTTCAAACAGCGTCAACTGCAAACCGCCGAGGCCATCTGTGGCCCGGTATTTTGCCTTTAAATCTTCCAGCGCACTCATCAGGAAATCGCGGTCATTGAGCTGTGCATCGGTAAATTGCGGATGATATTTCTGCACCGCCTGATTCATCGTGAGGCGGTGGAATGGCTTGCCCAGATCGAGTTCTTTGCCCTGATAGCTGACTACAGTCGTACCCAAAACCTTGCGTGCAACCTCGGCAAACAATTTTTCGGTGAAATCCATCAGGTATTTGTAATCGCGATAGGCTTCATAAAACTCGATCATGGTGAACTCGGGATTGTGCCGGGTGGATAAACCTTCATTGCGAAAGTTGCGGTTGATCTCGAACACCTTCTCAAAGCCGCCGATGACCAGGCGCTTGAGATACAACTCGGGCGCGATACGCAGATAAAGCTGCATGTCGAGCGCATTGTGATGGGTGGTAAAGGGCTTGGCCGATGCGCCGCCGGGGATGCTGTGCATCATTGGCGTCTCAACTTCCAGATAACCGTGGCGGGTGAAAAATTCGCGTATTGCCTGAATAGTCTGGCTGCGCACCATGAACACCCGACGGGTTTCATCGTTGGTAATCAGATCCACATGACGCTGGCGATATTTTTGTTCCTGGTCGGTCAGGCCGTGAAATTTTTCTGGCAGGGGACGCAGCGATTTGGTCAGCAAACGCAACTCCGTTACTCGAACGGACAGCTCGCCAGTCTTGGTTTTAAATAGCACACCAACGGCACCCAGTATGTCTCCCAGATCATAATGCTTGAATGCGTCATGCGCCGCTTCACCGGTATCACCATTGCTGATGTAGAGCTGCATGCGCCCGCTCATGTCCTGCAGCGAAGCAAAGCTGGCCTTGCCCATTACGCGCTTCAGCATCATGCGGCCGGCAATGCTCACCTTGATGGGCGTGGCATCCAGCACTTCATTGCTGAGTTCGCCATAACTGGCGTGTATTTCCGCTGCCAGATGCTCACGCTGAAAATCGTTGGGGAAAGCCACGCCCTGTGCGCGCAGTGCAGTGAGTTTGGCGCGGCGCTCGGCGATGATTTTGTTTTCATCTTGCAGTGTAGCGATTGGTTCGGTAGTCATGGTTGAGGGTAAGTGATAAATTAATTGAATTAGTGATAATAAAGCGCGCCTGTTCATTGGAATCTGGCGCGATAATTGTGATACATCGACTCACTTTTTTTGTCGTTTTATATTCAGTAATGAGGCGGGATCAAAATCAGCGAGATTACGCGAACGACCTTTTGACGTGGCGGTAACCAAGCCTCTGCTGGTTGCAGATTGCAGGACTGTCTGCCCTGTTGGTAAAACCGTCTTGATTTTCATATATAACATCCGTCGAATTGATTAAAACTGCTTTATTTTAACACAACGGTTTATTAAGTAAGATTCTCGGTTGTCTATGCAATGATGGGCTCGATGCGGTACAGCAAGAGATGCTTTGATATTGTATTTGCCGTAAAATGCCAGACAACAAAGGAGAATTGTTATGGGACATGCACTGCACGACCTTGGCATAGATAGCATGAGTGTTGACGAGCGGATCACTCTGGTTCAGCAAATCTGGGATTCTGTTGCAGCCGATGCTGGTTTGCAGCCGCCCAGTGCGGCGGAAAGAGCAGAGCTTGATCGGCGTATCGCGGAAGATGACTCGGCTCCCGGCGATGTAACGGCATGGGAAATCATCAAGGCTGAAGCACAATCTCGCTGGCAGCGATGACCTTATCTGTTGCCTTTCGGCGGCAGGCGCGGCGTGAGTTTGATGATGCTGGCGACTGGTACGAGAAGGAGCGTATTGGCTTGGGACTTGAGTTTCTCGCCGAAATCGGGCAACTGCTGAATCGCGTTGTCTCAGCACCCAATCAATTTCCCATTGTTCATCGTGACGTGCGCAAAGCCGTTGCGCGGCGCTTTCCATACTGCATCTATTTCCGGGTACGCAACCAGCGCATCGTTGTACTGGCGGTATTTCATAGTGCGCGGAATCCGGCTGTGTGGCAGGGGCGGAAATAGCAAGCAGGTTAAACGCCTTGCTTTAAACTCGCCTCAATAAATTGGTCTAGATCGCCGTCCAGCACGCCCTGGGTGTTGCCCACCTCAACGTTGGTGCGCAAGTCTTTAATGCGCGATTGATCCAGCACATAGGAACGAATCTGGTGTCCCCAGCCGATATCCGTTTTGCCGTCTTCCATCGCCTGCTTTTCAGAATTTCGCTTGCGCAGCTCGGCTTCATACATGCGCGATTTTAACATCGCCATCGCTTCGGCGCGGTTGCGGTGTTGTGATCTATCGCTCTGGCACTGCACCACTATGCCGGTGGGGGCGTGGGTAATACGCACTGCTGAGTCGGTTTTGTTAATGTGCTGACCACCCGCACCGGAGGCACGGTAGGTGTCGACGCGCAGATCGGCCGGATTGATTTCAATCTCGATCGATTCATCCACTTCGGGATAAACAAACACGCTGGAGAACGAGGTGTGGCGGCGATTGCCGGAGTCAAACGGAGACTTGCGCACCAGGCGGTGCACACCTGTCTCGGTACGCAAGTGGCCGAAGGCGTATTCGCCAATTATCTTGAGTGATGCGCCTTTGATGCCGGCGACTTCGCCGTCGGACTGTTCCAGAATTTCGACCTGGAAGCCTTTGCGTTCGCAGTAGCGCAGATACATGCGCAGCAGCATCGAGGCCCAGTCTTGCGCTTCGGTGCCGCCACTGCCGGCCTGAATTTCGATAAAGGCATTGTTGGCATCCATCTCGCCGGAAAACATGCGGCGGAATTCCATCGCGGATACCAGTTTTTCCATGCGCTCGATATCTTCAGCGATGCTCAGCAGGCTTTCATCATCATTTTCAGCCAGCGCCATTTCCATCAGCTCAGCGGCATCGTTGAGCGTACTTTCGACTTGATTCAGGTTGAGTACGACCCCTTCCAGCATCTTGCGTTCGCGTCCCAATTCCTGAGAACGTTTGCTGTCTTGCCAGATGGAGGGATCTTCAGCGAGGCTGACGACTTCGGCTAAGCGGTCTTGCTTGCCCGCGAAGTCAAAGATACCTCCGCAGTTCGAGGTTGCGCACTTGCAAATCCTGCAAGTGTTTGGTGAGGGCGTTTAGTTGTTCGGCTTCCATGATTTTTATCTTGTGCGGCAAAGTCGGTGATTATACATGGGCTGGGGGTATTTAAGCAGGCGACCTAGTGGATTTAATCCGCATTATCCATTCGTCTCAAACCCCTCCCGGCCTCCCCTTGCACCCGCAAGGAGTATGCTGTTGGGTACCCCGCAGCTTTGCTGCGACCCTGCCTCGAACAGGGGGAGCGAGACTTGCTCTCCCCCTGTCAAGGGGGAGCTGGAGGGGGTTTGGCATTAAAGAATTATCCGGATTAAAGCATCAACAAACCTAAGCCGACTCCTGTCGTCATCGCCATAAAGCCACCCAAAATATGGAGTGCCAGATTCTTGCCGCCGATGAAAAATACCAGCCCGAATTTGAGCAGCATATTGCTGAGGAAAGCGATCGCAATCGATATCACCGTATGATTTGCGCTGAGCTTTTCCAGCTCGAACAGCCGCAGGCTGGAAAGTGTGATGGCATCCACATCAGTTAGCCCGGAAATGGCGGCAACTGCATAAAGCCCCTTGTCTCCGGCAATATCGGAGAGCCATGCCGCAGCCAGCAATACCACCACATAGATCAGCGCAAAACTCAGGGCTACTGATATTTCGGTGGGATTGGTGCTCGTCGGCTTGGGCAGCTCAACGCTGCTGCGTAATTTCTTCCAGAGCAACAGGGTGGCGATTCCGCCGAACACCAGTCCTGTCCCCATCGGGAGTAACAAGCGGGGCAGTACCGCAGGAGAAATGACCGCGCTGATCAGCAACAGGCGCAGCAGCACAACCTGGCTCGCAATCAGGATAACTGCAGCGGACAGATGCAGCATGCCGTCATTGCTTTTGCCCAGCCGTGCATAGGTGAGCGTGGTGGCGGTGCTGGAAACCATGCCGCCGAGGAAACCCAGCAGTGGCGGGCCGTAGCGATGGCCGCTCCAGTGCAATGCCACATAGCCAGCCAGGCTCAGGCCGGATATCAGTACCACCATCATCCAGGCCTGATAAGGATTAAAGGCGCCATAAGGCCCGTAGTTCTGGTCGGGTAAAATCGGCAGGACGATAAAAGTAAGCACCAGAAACTGCAGTATGGAAACCAGGTCACGGCGTGTCAGTCGTTGCGTCATGCCGCGCAGTTCAGGCTTGAAGTAGAGCAGGGTAGTGGTGGTGATGGCCAGCATAATGGCCAATCTGGCCTGGTCATACCAGATCAGCGCGCCCAGCGCATAACAGACTAACAAGGCTGCGATCGTTGTGGTGCCCGGATCATGTTCCTCGCTCGGGCTGTTGATATAGGCCGCAATGATCATCGCACCGACTATGCACAAACCGGCGACCAGCAGCCAGATCGAACCTGTTTTGCTTGCCAGCATGGCACTGAGGGTGCCGAATAAAGCGACCAGGGTAAAGGTGCGCAATCCGGCTTTTGCAGAGGGGTTGCGTTCGCGTTCAAGGCCTATCAGCAGGCCGATGGCCAGGCTGGTTAGAAATTGAGGCAGCGCTTCAATGCCATTACCCTGCAAAAGTGAGGTATCCATGGTTAGTCGAATAACTTAAAAAAAGGTGGGTCAGGTTTTTCCCCTCTCCCCACCTGCTGGGAGAGGGGCGAGTTGCAACTAAAAATTTATTCGGCTTCCTGCCAATGTTTCACAATCAGCTGCAAACTCACTTTATTGTTATATTCATTAATGCTCAGACTATACACCGCACGAATGCTGTCTGGCATGGGGTCGGCGCAAAAAAAATGTATCGCTTCAAAAGTGCCTGCCGCCGTGGACAGTTTGAGTTTGAGATGCTTTTCACCCACCACGCGCTGGCTCTCCACCTTGAACACGCCGTCGAACATAGGTTGTGGAAAGCCCTGCCCCCACACCTGTTGTTCAAGGCTGCGTGCCATCTCCACGCTGAACTCTGAACGTGTCAGTTCACCATCTGTTTCAAGGATCTTGGTCAAATCGGCCGGTGTGAGCAGGCCCTGTGCCGCCGTTTCAAACGCTTGCTGAAATTCGGTAAAATTTTCTTCACGCAGGCTCAGCCCGGCTGCCATCGCGTGGCCGCCAAATTTCAGGATCAGATGGGGGTGGCGTTTGGAGACCAGATCCAGTGCATCGCGCAGATGCAGACCGGGGATGCTGCGACCCGAGCCTTTCAGCTCGCCATTCTGGGCACGCGCAAAAGCAATCACCGGGCGATGAAATTGTTCTTTCAGACGCGAGGCTAAAATGCCGATTACGCCCTGATGCCAGCCCTCGTCAAACAATGCCAGGCTGTAGCCGTCGCTTGGGTCTATGTCCTCCAGCGAAATCAGGGCGGCTTGCTGCATGTCGGCCTCGATACTGCGGCGCTCCTTATTGAGTGCGTCTAATCTGGCGGCAATTGCATCCGCCTCTTCACTATCATCGGTGAGCAGGCACTGGATGCCCAGCCCCATATCGTCGAGGCGTCCGGCTGCATTCAGGCGCGGCCCTACGATGAAGCCCATTTCATAAGCCGAGGCCTGGGCAGGTGATTTCTTTGCTATATGCAACAGCGCATTGATACCCGGGCAAGCCCGTCCTGCGCGCATGCGCAACAGGCCCTGCTGCACCAGAATGCGATTATTTTCGTCCAGTTTCACCACGTCGGCTACGGTGCCCAGCGCGACCAGATCGAGTAGATTGCCGAGGTTGGGCTCTTTAAACCCCTCCCGGCCTCCCCTTGACAGGGGAGGTGTGGCCGCAGTTTGGTTTTGCTCCCTTCCTGTTAAGGGAGGGTTGGGGTGGGTTGGATTTGCTGTGAAAGCGCCGCGTGCTCGCAACTCCGCACGCAAAGCCAGTAACACGTAAAACATCACCCCCACCCCGGCAAGATTTTTGCTCGGGAAAGTGCAGCCGGGCTGGTTGGGATTCACGATGCACAGCGCATCCGGCAGGGTGTCTCCGGGCAAGTGGTGATCTGTGACCAGCACTTCAATACCCAATTTCCGCGCCTCGGCAACGCCTTCCACACTGGCGATGCCGTTATCCACCGTGACGATAAAGTCGGGTTTGGATAGCGCGGCAAGCCGCACTATCTCGGGCGTGAGGCCGTAGCCATAGTCAAAACGGTTGGGCACGATAAAGTCAACTTGCGCGCCAAGGGCACGCAGACCGCGCACACCCACGGCGCAGGCGGTTGCGCCATCGGCATCATAATCGGCCACGATCAACAGGCGTTTTTTGGCGGCGATGGCATCGGCCAGCAGGCATGCCATCGCCTGAGCATTTTTAAGCAGTGCGTAGGGTAGGAGTTGAGCTAAACCCGTGTCCAGTTGCCTGGTGTTTGTGATGCCGCGCGCGGCATAAATGCGTGCCAGCAATGCAGGCATGCCGTTATCGCTGAGCTGTGATGCGTGATCAGCAGGGTAGGGGCGTTGAACAATTTCTGTCATGCAGTGCATTATGGAAGGAATGTTGGAGATGCGAAGTTTAACAGAGTGCGCAGCTGTTAAATTTCGAAAAACATTGTGAAAAAATGGCGCAAACCCTATAGTTGAGACAACTAACATAAGCTTTTGCCTGGATTAAAAATCCAAATCGACATTGCCTGAACCGGATATAACAGATGAGCGATAAAACCGACAAGCCGAAAGCTGAGGCCGAGCAGGAAATGGCCTGTGTCGCGGCAGACTCCGCAAAAAAAACATTCCCTATCGTGGGAATCGGTGCGTCGGCCGGTGGCCTGAGCGCCTATACCAAGTTACTTAAAGCACTGCCCACCGACACCGGCATGGGCTTTGTGCTGGTGCAACACCTGGACCCCAAGCATGCCAGCATGCTGCCGGAACTGCTGGGTCGCACCACCCTGATGCGGGTGATTGAGATTAGCGACGGTGCGCGTGTCGAGCCGAATAATGTCTATGTAATGCCGCCCAATCACAGCCTGGCCATATTACACGGCGTACTGCATCTGATGCCGCGCCCGGATGCGCTGGGCAAACATCTGCCTATCGATGATTTCATGCGCACATTGGCAGACGATATGCAGAACAATGCCATCGGCATCATCCTGTCGGGTACCGCCTCGGACGGCACATTTGGGCTGCGCGCGATCAAGGCTGAAGGCGGCATTACCTTTGCCCAGAGCGAGGACTCGTGCGAATACGATGGCATGCCGCACAGCGCGATCGCAGCTGGACATGTGGATTTTGTATTGTCACCCGAGGATATCGCCCATGAATTGGCGCGCATCGCCAAACATCCCTACCTGCTGCAAGAGTTGCGCCTGCCCGCAGAGGAAGCAAGCCCCCAGGCCGGTGACAGCCTGAACAAGATTTTTGTACTGTTGCGCTCGCGCACCGGCAATGATTTCACCTATTACAAACATGCCACCATTCGTCGCCGCATCAAGCGGCGCATGGTGCTGAACCAGGTTGCGCGGATGGAAGATTACATTAAGTTTTTACAGCAGCAGCCCAAAGAGGTGGATGCATTGTTTGAAGATCTGCTGATTAATGTCACCAGCTTTTTCCGTGATCCGGAAACTTTCGAGGCGCTCAAGAGTCGGGTATTTCCGCAACTGATGCAGGAGCGCAAAAGTGACCAGTCATTGCGCATATGGGTACCTGGCTGCTCCACCGGGGAGGAGGCCTACTCGATCGCCATCGCCCTGTTTGAATTTCTGGGCGAGAATTTAAGCAGCGTCAGGGTGCAGATTTTTGCCTCGGATATTGATAGCAAAGCGGTGGATAAAGCGCGCGCGGGAATATATCCTGAAAGTATACGTGACGACGTGGCGGCAGGACGTTTGCAGCGTTATTTTGTAAAAACGGCAGAGGGTTACCTGATTTGCAAAGCGATCCGTGATATCTGTGTATTCGCGGTGCAAAACGTGATTAAAGACCCACCTTTTTCGCGCCTCGATTTGGTGAGTTGCCGCAATTTGATGATCTACCTCGGCAGCGTGCTGCAACAGAAAGTGCTGCACACGTTTCACTATGCTTTGCGTGCGAATGGATTTTTGATGCTTGGCACTTCAGAGACCATAGGCAGCTATGCCGACCTGTTTTCCCTGGTGGACAAGAAGAACAAAATTTACCTGAAAAAATCGATTGTGACGCGATTAAGTTTCGATTTGAGTTCGACGCCTTATGTGGCACCGGTAGCGGGTACTGAATATATTGAAGCAGCGCGCCCATTGCCGACGCTGAACCTGCAGCAAGCAGCCGAAAATATCATCCTGGCAAATTACGGTCCGCCCGGTGTCATCATTAACCAGGAGATGCAGATACTTAATTTTCGCGGGCAGACCGGCCCTTACATTGAGCCGGCGGCGGGCAGTGCCAGTCTTAACCTGCTGAAAATGGCGCGCCAGGATCTGCTGATGGAATTGCGTGCAGTCGTGCACGAGGCGATCAAGGAGGATCACCCAGTACGCAAGGATGGTATTCGCATTCGTCAACAGGATGGCGCATACCGGCTGGTGAATTTGCAGGTGATACCGTTGCCTGTCAGCAACGCTGCAGTGCCTTGTTATCTGGTGCTGTTTGAGGCGGCGGCTGGACTGGTGTTGCCTGAGAAAAGGGCTATAAGGAAGGCTGCAAAGTCTGGCAAGGTGGACGCAGATGAATCGGACACCGTCGATCCACGAGAAGCCCGCATTCAGGAAATGGAGCACGAGTTACTGAGTAACCGAGAATACATGCAGTCCATCATCGAGGCGCAGGAGGCCAGCAACGAGGAGTTGCAATCGGCCAACGAAGAGATTCAATCGGCAAATGAGGAATTGCAAAGCACCAATGAAGAGTTGGAAACGGCCAAGGAAGAGTTGCAATCAACCAATGAAGAGCTGGCAACGATCAATGAGGAACATGAGATCCGTAATCAGGAGCTGGTTACCGCCAACAACGACCTGAGTAATCTGCTCTCCAGCGTTGAACTGGCGATCATTATTCTGCGCGACGACTTGAGTATTCGGCGCTTTACACCCGCAGCGCGACAACTGCTTAATCTGATCGAAGCCGACGTGGGCAGGCCTATCAGCAATATCCGTCCCAATGTAGCCATTCCCGAACTGGAGCTACACGTGCATCAGGTGATGGCCACCATGGCTGCCCAGTCGCTGGAGGTTCGGGACAAGGATGGGCATTGGTATGTATTGCGTTTGCGCCCCTATAAAACACTGGATAACCATATCGAAGGGGTTGTGCTGACCTTTTTTGATATTGACAGCGTCAAGGATGCCGAGCGTTTGCGCAAGGCCCTGCAACAGGAGCGAAGATTGGCCGCAGTGGTGCGAGACTCCAGCGATGCGATTAGTGTGCAGGACTTCAGCGGCCGCATCCTGGCCTGGAACCGGCGTGCAGAAGAAATTTATGGTTATAGCGAGGAAGAAGCCTTGCAACTGAGCGGTGAAAGTCTGATTGCTGAAAGATCGCGCGAACAGATGAAGGGACTGCTGCTGCTGTTGCAGCAGCAGAGTAAAGTGCCTCCTTGCGAAAGCTGGCGCCGCCGCAAGGACGGGCTGGAGATGAAGGTCTGGTTAACCGCCTCAAAGCTGTTTGATGAAGCAGGCAAGCCTGGCTCCGTCGCTTTTACGGAGCATGAAATGCCATGAGCGACGATGAAACAATGCGCAGGTCTGATGATGACCAGCAAAGCAAGACCGAGTTACTGCACAATCTGCAAGTGCACCAGATCGAGCTGGAGATGCAGAACAAACAGCTCCGTGAATCGCAACTCGAGCTTGAAGAGGCACGCGATCGTTATGCCGATCTTTACGACTTTGCGCCAGTGGGGTATCTGACACTGGACGTGCAGGGAAACGTCGTGGAAATTAATCTTACCGGTGCCGCCATGTTCGGCATCGAACGCTTGAATATTGTGGGTAAACCTTTTATTACTCACCTTCTTGCTTCAAGTATTCAGGAGTTTTTGTCGCACTTGCGGCAAACTTTTTCTAATCCCGGTAACAGAGCGGTAGAGCTTCAAATCAAGGGAAAAGATAAAAAACCACGCATTGTAAATTTGGAAAGTATGGCAGTAACAGGATCCGATCCCGTGTGTCGTATCATCATGACCGATGTCACTGTGCAGCGAAAAATGGCGATAGCGTTGTACCTCAGCCGCTCAATCCAGGACACCTTGCTGGCAGCGATTCCGGCGTTGGTGTTCTTCCAGGATGTTGAACTGCGTTTTCTAAACGTCAGTCAGACCTTTGCTGAATTTGTCGGCCGCCCAAGTGAATACATTAAAGGGAAAACGCTATTCGACATCTTTTCCCCGCTGGTCGCTGAAGATTTACACCGTATATCTTCGTCTGTGCTTAAAACGGGCTTGGCAGTTTATGGCTTTGAAAATACCTTGCCGGATGCCAGTGGAAATGTTTTTTACATGTCTACGGTGCTTGCTGCCTTTCATGGTGCCGACGGTTCCCCTTTGGGTCTGGTCGGCGTGAGTTTCGATATCAGCGCTTACAAGAGCACTGCAAATAGCAATAATGAATTGTTGCTGCAAAACCGCAAGTTGACACGCAATCTGTTTGCGGCGCAAGAGGAAGAGCGCCGCCGAATTGCTGTTGAATTGCATGATGAACTGGGGCAATGGTTTACCGCAATTCAGGCTGAATCCCAGGCTATCATCAATATAGCCGTACATGAGCCCGGGATACATACGAGCGCCATCGCAATCAGCGCAAGTGCCAGTGCTGTTCATGAAGTGATACGCGGTATGTTGCGACATTTACGCCCCACCCTGCTGGACGAGCTGGGTTTGGCCGATAGCCTGCGCGAACTGCAGCGCCAGTGGTGCAAAAGTCACCCTGAAATTATTTGTGAATTAAAGCTGGATTGCTTTCTTGACGGGCTGGGTGAAGAGTTCAACCTGACTATTTACAGATTGATTCAGGAAGCACTCAACAATGTTTCCAGCCATGTTGTTGCAAGCCGGGTAACCATCAATATGGTGCAGGAGTTCGATAAGGGGTCGGGATCAAATATTCTGCTATTGAAGGTTGAAGATGATGGCGCCGGTTTTGATTCCGGGCAAGTCCGTGCCGGAATAGGCTTGGTGGGCATGCGCGAAAGGGTGATTGCAGTGGGCGGTGAATTTATAATTGAAAGTAGCCCGGGACTGGGCACAAAAATTATGGCAAGATTGCCGCTTGCGGGTTTGAAGAGATATTCATGATGGCAGAGCAGACAATTACGGTAGTGCTGGTGGATGACCATCCCGTGGTACGCGATGGTTATCGCCGTCTGCTGGAACAAATGCCTGACATTAAGGTTGTGGGCGAGGCTGACTGCGGCGAGTCAGGCTATGATCTTTTCTGCAAACTTAAACCTGACGTAGTGGTGCTCGATATCAATATGCCAGGCATAGGCGGACTTGAAACAATACGCCGTATCAAGGCCTGTGATGAAAAAGCACATATTCTGGTATTCAGTATGCACAGTAACGAAATCATGATCCAGCGTGTGCTTGAAGCGGGTGCTTTGGGTTACCTCACCAAACAGGGCGGCATGGTGCAAATGGTGCAAGCGGTACAGCAGGTGGCTAATGGCAGGATGTTTATCGATGCCGAACATGTTACCAGCCTGGCACAGCATAAATTATCGGATCACACGGCAGATCCGACAAGTGCGTTATCGACGCGCGAGTTTCAGATATTCAAATTGCTGGCAGAAGGAAAATCGGTAGCCGATATTGCCGTCATACTGTCCATTAGCGCTAAAACTGTGGGCGTGCATCACACCAATATCATGAAAAAATTGCATCTGGAAAACGCCAGCCAACTGGTGCGGCTGGCCCTGCTGTGCAACCTGATTGAACCCTGAGTTCACTCGGCGGTTTTTCCAAAACTCCATCACACTGCTGCACCACACCCATTAGGGAGCCTGCAACAGGCTCGTGCTTTGCTTGCTTCAGAGCGAAATTCATAATGGAATATCACATTTGCTGTCATGCAAAAATCAGGCATATATAACGCCATTCTGTGTCCAATACCCGGGTTTGTTTGGAGAGTCACCTCTGCATATATTTGCAGAATAAGCATTTTCCTTAGCAGTAATTAGGTAATTTGCTTATTCATTTAGGGCGTAAATAATTTTAACATTCCATCCTGTGCAAGTTCGAGGAAACTTAAGGAGAGAGTGTATGTATATGCAAGAAATTCGCGCAATAGCCTAGAAGCAGAAGGTCGATTCTGCGGGCGTGACAAAGATCAACATCATTCGCACGCTGCTGAAGAAAGAGGGAAATTTTGATTGCTATGGCACGGCGTATGACGGTGTCTGCAATCAGCCTTCCTGTTTGTGGAGAGAAGATTGTCTGGTTGCATCCGGGGATTGGTTCAGCAGTTCAGGCAGTCACTGAAAAATGTAGTTTGTTTTAAGCAGTTATTTAGCAGGTATATTTTTTAATTTATCAGGAGGCAATCATGGCCAATATTACTCGTTTTGATCCGTTCAATGAAATCGCCCGTTTCGATCCTTTTATGGATGTGAATGATTTTTTCAAGGGGTTCGGGATGCGTCCATTCATGCAGGAATTCAAGAGTGAGCCGCAAATGAAAATGGATGTGTCTGAAGCAGACGGTTCATATGTAATCAAAGCTGAAATTCCCGGTGTGAATAAAAATGATATTCATATCTCGGTGGATGGCAACCTTGTTTCTATCAGCGCCGAAGTAAAAAAAGAGAAAGAAGAAAAAAAGGGCGAGAGTGTAATACGCAGCGAGCGGTATTTTGGCAAGGTTTCGCGCAGTTTTACCCTGGCGAATGATGTAGATGCGGACAAGGTTCAAGCCAAATATGCCGATGGTGTGCTTGAGGTAACCATGCCGAAGAAAGCGAATGGCCACAAGAAGGCGATCACAGTTGCCTGATGCAGGATGTGTTTGTGCTGGCGGGTACTTTGCCTGTATTCGTGGTTTGTTGCTTTACATACAAGGGGGCCGTATGGACTGGGAACTTGAACAGCTTGATAGGCGGGAAAAAATTAAGGCCACAAAAAAATCAGGAGGTGACAAGGGTATCGACATGATGGTTGCGATGGAGAGGGAATTTGTGCAGATTTTTGGTGCAGGCAAGGAGGGTGCATTTTCCGGCAAACGGGCCAAGGCCGTGGACGATGCCGGGGATTATGCTGGAAGGCCTGCGTATTCACAAAATAGAAAATAATCCACTGAGTAATCTGGATAGCTTGCTTACGCATGGCGGGGGTGGAGGGTGAAACTAATGCGCGCAATGAGCTGGTCTGTGATGTTCACACTGTTTTTGTCGATAGTCGTGCTGACTTCGGTGAGGTGGAACAAGCAGTCGGATGCAGTGGTTGCCGATAAATCAGTGGCAGCTTTAGGTGCGCCCGCCAGCAGTGTTCCTGCGCTGGTATCACTGCCCGGTGTTACCGGGCTGGTTAAACGCGAAGGGGCTGCCGTCGTCAATATCAGCAGCACACAAAAAGTAAGTGTTGAGGCTCTTCCGTATCAAGGTGTTCCGGGTGTACAGCCGGATGGTCCGTTCGTTGAATTTTTTCGCCGCTTTGAACCGGGCGATCAGCAGCAAGCGAGTTGCAAACATCAGGCATTTGCTTGAAGCGCTTGATAGGGCGGCTAAACGCGCTGCAGTACTTTTGCAACGCGGGGGCAATTTGATGTTTATTCCATTGAATATTAATTAGGGGGTTAAGTATTGGACATCGTAAATTTTGTTAGTGGGACAGATCAGCTACCAGCCAATCAAATGGTTATGCCTGACCGCAGGGATGGTTCATCAGAAAAATTTCAAATCCTGGCCATCCAGAAGCAGCGTGGCGCGGAGCCGTGCTTTCTTACCGACAAACGTTACAGTTGTAATGAAATATGCGAGTGGAGTGCCAGTTGCAAGAAACTTAGAGCCGTGTGGTTACGCTAGATTGCCATTTTGTTGCTATATGTGGAGGATAGGGTCATGGACAAAAAATCAGATATTCAAAGCGAAAACGCCGCACAGTTGCCCGCTACATTAATACCGCTGATACCCGCAGGGCCGGACAGTTCTGACGATGTGGCAAGGGTATTGGAGCATGTGTCATCCCCCTTTCGCTGGGAACTGCTTGAAATATCACCAGCGCAGCCAGTATCGTCTGTAGCCGATCATTATCATCATCAAAAGCGGTGATAAACAGGATGAGTACTTCTCATTTGGGGGGGTATACAGCTATGGGTGAATATTCCGATTATAGCAATTCAAGACTGCTCAATGAGAAGATGTTCCTTGCAGAACAAGTCGAAGGAACGAGCGGGACTGCATTTATGCGCATGTTGAAGGAACTGCAGATTTATCAGATTGAACTTGAATTGCAAAACCGCGAACTGCGGGATGCCAGGCATGAATTGGAAGAGTCGCGGGGGCGCTGTGCCGATTTGTATGATTTTGCCCCGCTTGCATACTTTACTTTCGACTCTCACGGTTCAATCTTAGAATTGAACCTGGCCGGTTCCAGCTTGCTCGGAGTCGATAATCACTCTCTGTTGGGCACACCCTTTGTAAATTTTGTAACGCGGCATGAGCGTGGAAGCTTTTTGGTTTATGTGCGCGATTGTATCCTGGGCGAAGGCAAATGCAGCGTTGAATTTGAACTTGAATTGCCCGATGGCAAATCCATAAGAGTGCAGACTGCAAGAGTTGCAGCGCAATCTGTAACGGGAAATATGGATACCTGCCGTATGGCGTTTATCGAGGTTACAGAGCAGCGGATAGCGGAGCTTAAATTGCGTCTGACTTCCAGGGTATTGGAGAATACCCAGGAAGGTATTATGTTGACCGATGCGCAGCAGCGTATTGTTGCAGTTAACCCGGCTTTTTTAAAAACAACGGGCTATAGCAATGAGGAGATCATCGGATATACCCCGGCAAAGCTGAAGTCTGGTCATCATGATGTTGAGTTTTACCGCGAGATGTTTGCTTCATTCAATAAAAATGACGGCTGGCAGGGGGAAATCTGGAACCGGCGCAAGAACGGCGAAGTTTATCCGGAGTGGATAAATATTAAAGTGATCAGAAAAAATGACGGTGAGGTTGATTGTTATATAGGAATATTTTCCGATATTTCGAACCAGGAAGCGATGAAGCAAAGATTGAAGGAGTTGGCCTATTACGACGAATTAACCGGGCTGGCCAACAGAAGCCTGTTATATGACAGACTGCAACTGGCATTGGTACATTCCAGGCGTAGTGTTACCTCATTGGCGGTGCTTTTCCTGGATCTGGATCACTTCAAGGAAATCAATGACACCTACGGGCACTGCGTGGGAGATAAAGTGCTCAAAGAGGCTGCTGGGCGCCTTGCCTGTTGCGTGCGCGAGGGGGATACCCTGTGCAGGCTGGGAGGTGATGAGTTTGTTGCAATTTTGCCGGATATTCTGGACAGGGAGGTTCCGGCTCACATTGCCGCGCGTATGGTTAACGCATTAGAAATGCCATTTTTATTCAACAGTATTGAACTGCGTGTTACAACCAGCGTGGGTATTTGCATTTCGCCCAGTGATGGAGATGAGGTGACTGTATTGCTGAAAAATGCAGATGTTGCCATGTACAGCGCGAAGAAAATGGGCAGAAGCAATTATCAATATTATGACGCCGCGATGAACCGCTAATCGTGTTGCTGCTTAATCACCCTGTAATTAAATTGTCGCTCACAACTTGTAAAATATACAGCAAATTGAAGTCACGCCATCAGTACATTCAAGCGGAATTGAGACTGGCCCGGGCAAGTTGCAGGCAATAAAATTCATCAATCTACAAGTAGGGTTCTCATTCTTCCCCCATTTAGGATAGAATGCTGCCCATTTTGTAAAATACTGGCAGGCATATCGTGGCGTTGATCGTTCAAAAATATGGTGGAACTTCAGTAGGTAGTCCGGAGCGCATTAAAAGCGTGGCCAGACGCGTGGCAAAATACAAAGCTGAGGGGCACCAGGTAGTCGTTGTGGTTTCTGCGATGAGCGGCGAAACCAATCGGCTCGTTGCCTTGGCCAAAGAGATTCAGGCCGAGCCGGACGCACGTGAAATGGATGTGATTTTATCCACAGGCGAGCAGGTGACGATAGGACTGTTGACCATGGCATTGATGGCCGAGGGTCTGAAGGCGAAGAGCTACACCGGTGCACAGGTAAAAATTCTGACCGATAGCGCCTTTACCAAGGCGCGCATTCTAAGCATAGATGAAGAGAATATTCGTGCGGATCTATCCAACGATTACGTCCTGGTGGTGGCAGGTTTTCAGGGTATGGACGAGGCCGGTAATATCACCACCCTAGGCCGCGGTGGCTCTGATACCACGGGTGTGGCGGTTGCTGCAGCCCTGGGAGCCGATGAGTGCCAGATATACACCGACGTGGACGGGGTTTACACCACCGACCCACGCATGGTGCCCGAGGCGCGTCGTCTGAAGAGCATCACCTTTGAAGAAATGATGGAGATGGCCAGCCTGGGCTCCAAAGTTCTACAAATTCGCTCAGTCGAGTTTGCCGGTAAATATAAAGTTAAGTTGCGTGTGCTGTCGAGCTTCGAGGAAGAGGGCGAAGGCACACTGATTACGTTTGAGGATGATAATACTATGGAACAGGCGATTATTTCAGGCATAGCCTTCAACCGCGATGAGGCCAAAATCACAGTCATAGGCGCACCTGACAAACCCGGTATCGCTTACCAGATACTTGGACCGGTGAGCGAAGCCAATATTGACGTGGACATGATTATCCAGAACGTGGGTCTGGGTGGCGCAACCGATTTTTCCTTTACGGTGCATCGCAATGAATATACAAAAACGATGGACCTGCTGAAAAACACGGTACAGCCACATATAGGTGCACGCGAAGTAATAGGTGATAACAAAACGGCCAAAGTGTCGGTGGTCGGTATCGGCATGCGTTCGCACGTTGGTATCGCCAGCAAGATGTTCAGAACCCTGGCCGAAGAAGGCATCAATATCCAGATGATTTCCACCTCTGAAATTAAAATTTCAGTCGTGATAGACGAGAAGTATCTGGAGCTGGCGGTGCGTGTGTTACACAAAGCTTTCGATCTGGATCAGGAAAATATTTAAAAAAGATTTGACGAAATGGCCGCATATCAGTAACATGCGCGGCTCTTCGGAGAGGTGGCCGAGTGGTCTAAGGTACTCCCCTGCTAAGGGAGCGTCGGACAAAATCTGACCGAGGGTTCGAATCCCTCCCTCTCCGCCAAGGTAACTATTTTAGTTGTAAGGCAGTAGTTTGCGCCCGTAGCTCAGATGGATAGAGTACTTGGCTACGAACCAAGGGGTCGGGCGTTCGAATCGCTCCGGGCGCACCAAAATTCAATGGGTTAGGTCAGAAATGATCTAGCCCATTTTCTTTTTGAAGGGACTTTGAAGGGACTCAGCCTTTTCCCTGAACAGCATCTCCAAGCTTGCGTTAGACCGGTTGCTTTCATCGGTGATCAGATTTAAGGCATCCAGTAGCTCCCGTACCTGTGAGCTTCCCCCGAAAAATAGTCTTCCAAAGGTGACGTAAAATTAACGTTATTTTTGAAAGGAAAGAAGATGAAAAACATACCGAAGCGGGAATACACGCCCGAATTTAGGGAGCTGGCTGTCAAG
>Ga0315270_10000330_pt1 | contig 26623 bp, 24 predicted proteins | sample C1_bottom_MG_FD_204932 | JGI IMG/M metagenome (GOLD analysis project Ga0315270, IMG submission 204932) | Sediment microbial communities from Yellowstone Lake, YNP, Wyoming, USA - C1_bottom | ecosystem: Environmental > Aquatic > Freshwater > Lake > Sediment | place: USA: Wyoming | collected...
ACCGGCTGCGCGTGGCGTTTGGCATGGGTTACAACGACTGGCCGGGGTTCCAATCCGCACTTTCGCGCCACATGCAGCGTGTGCATGAACACTTCAATTCGGTTTTCGCCGCGCCGCAGGGCGAGGCACCTGCCGAAGATGAACAGGGTTTGCATGCAGTCTGGTCCGGGGCGCTCGAAGAAACCGTCGCGCACGGGGTTTTGCAGGCGGCCGGTTTCAGCGACGCCGGAACAACGCTCAATTTGCTGAAAGGGCTGCGCGCAAGCGGGGCGTACAGCGCGCTCTCCGCGAACGGCCGCGAGCGTCTCGACAAACTCATGCCGCTGCTGCTTGGTGCCGCCGGGCTCACGCCGGAACCACAGACCACGCTCGCGCGCCTGGTCGCCTTCGTCGAGGCCATCGGCCGGCGCTCGGTGTATCTGGCGCTGCTGGTCGAGAATCCGTTGGCGCTCTCGCAGCTCGTGAAGCTGTGCTCGGCCAGCGAGTGGATTGCGCGATATTTGAACCAACATCCGATTCTGCTGGATGAATTGATGGATGCCGTCAGCCTGTATGCGCCGCTCACACACGCGGCGCTCGCCGCCGAGCTGCAGAGCCGGCTGGCGCGTCTGCCGGTGGACGATCTGGAAGCGCAAATGGAAGCATTACGCGAATTCCGCAATGGGCAGGTGCTGCGCGTGGCGGCGGCCGATGTCGGCCCCGGGCTCACGCCGGATGAGATTGGCCGGCATCTCGGATACATCGCCGAGGTGATTGTGGCGCAGGCTCTGACGCTCGCTTACGATGATCTGGCGCTCAAGCATGGCCGCCCTACGCTCGAGCAAGGCGCTGAGATCATTTACCCCGGATTCGCGGTGATTGCCTATGGCAAGCTCGGCAGCCTGGAACTTGGCTACACCTCCGACCTTGACATGATTTTCCTGCATGGCGCCGAACAGGAAGGCGGCATGACGGATGGCACGCGCCCGATTGCGAATGAAGTTTTCTTTGCACGCCTGGGCCAGCGTCTTATCCATATCCTGACGGCGCGCACCGGCGGCGGCATCCTTTATGAAGTGGACACGCGCCTGCGTCCGAGCGGGGGCTCTGGCATGCTGGTGACCAACCCGGCGGCGTTCCGCGAGTACCAGGAATCGCATGCCTGGGTGTGGGAACACCAGGCCATGATCCGCGCCCGGCCGATTGCCGGGGATGAGACCCTGGGCCGGATTTTTGAGGAAATTCGCGCCACCACCCTGTGCAAGGAGCGCGATGCGCAAACCCTGCGCACCGACGTGGCGGCCATGCGGGAACGCATGCACGCGGCACAGCCGCCGCACGACCCCGGTGAATTCAACCTCAAGCACGACCCGGGCGGTATGATTGATGTGGAATTTATGGTGCAATATGCCGTACTACGCTGGGCGCATGACCACCCGGAGCTGATTCAGCACCGGGCCAACATCCCCCTTCTGGAAGCAATGGAAGCACACGGTCTCCTGAACGCCGCGCAGGCCAGCCTGTTGCGGGACGCCTACCATCGTTATCTCGGGGTGGAGCAGCGTCTCAAGCTTATGGAGCGCCGGCCGCTGGTGGCGCCGCAGGAGCTGGGTGATTTTCCGGAGCAGGTGCGGGCGTTGTGGCGGGACGTGTTTGAGAAATAATTGGTGGCGTGGCCACCATACAAATGAATTCATGATGTAGCGGAGAACAACGATGTCGATGTCCGACCGAGATGGTGTCATCTGGTACGACGGCAAGCTTGTACCATGGCGCGATGCCACCACCCATGTGCTGACGCATACCCTGCATTACGGCATGGGTGTGTTCGAGGGCGTACGCGCTTACGAGACGCCGAAGGGCACGGCCATTTTCCGCCTGCAGGCGCATACCGACCGGCTGTTCCGTTCGGCGCATATTCTCGGTATGGATATTCCTTATACTAAGGACGAGATCAATGCCGCGACGCTCGCTGCGGTGCGCGAGAATAAGCTCAAGTCAGCCTACATTCGCCCGATGTGCTTCTATGGCAGCGAAGGCATGGGCCTGCGCGCCGACAACCTGAAGGTGCATGCCATCGTGGCGGCCTGGACCTGGGGTGCCTATCTCGGCGAGGACGGTCAGAAGAACGGGATTCGCATCCGCACTTCCAGCTACAACCGCCACCACGTGAACATCACCATGTGTCGCGCCAAGGCAAATGGCCAGTACATGAACTCAATGCTGGCCCTGCGCGAGGCGCTGGCCTCGGGCTGCGACGAGGCCTTGCTGCTGGACACGGAAGGTTATGTCTCGGAAGGTAGCGGCGAAAATATATTTATCGTGCGCGACGGCGTACTGTATACACCGGACATCACCTCGGCGCTGGATGGCATTACCCGCGCCACGGTCATGCAACTGGCCGCCGGCCTTGACATCAGGGTGGTGGAAAAACGCATCACGCGCGATGAGGTGTACATCGCCGATGAGGCGTTCTTCACTGGCACCGCCGCCGAGGTGACGCCAATCCGCGAACTCGACAATCGCAAGATCGGCTCGGGCACGCGCGGACCGATTACCGAAAAACTGCAGACCCTGTACTTCGACCTGGTGCATGGCCGAAACGGCATGCACCCGGAGTGGTTGACGCTGGTTAAATAGACGAAGGATGAAAGCCATGGCTAGCACACCCATGAAATCGGGGCAGGATATTCCCGCCAATGCGCAGAACCGCTACGACGTGATGCGTGCCGACTTGCCGGTGCACTGTCCGTTGCCGGGCATGAGCCGGTGGAATTCCCACCCGCGCGTTTTTCTGCCGATTGAAGAAACGGGCGAGGCGCGCTGCCCGTACTGCGGGGCACTGTACGTGCTCAAGCGTGGCTGAACACAACGCCCGCGCCGTGGTCGTCTGGGCGTTCACTGACGGCAAGGCCGGACACGAAAATCAAACGCGCGGACTGCTCGCCGCGCTGGCCCGCCACCGCCCGGTGGATGCCCGCTGGATTCATGTTCCGGCTTACGCATCGGTACTCTCCAGTCTCATGACGCGCCGTTTTCTGCCCGGTGTCGGCCTGCCGCCACCCGATCTATTGATCGGCGCTGGCCACCGTACTCACCTACCTTTGCTGGCCGCACGCCGCGCGCACGGCGGCCGCACGATTGTGCTGATGAAGCCATCGTTGCCGCGCGCGTGGTTCGATCTGTGCGTGATTCCGGAGCATGACGGTGTATCTGGTGCGAATGTGCTCACCACGCGCGGTGCGCTCAATCCGATGGAGCCGGGCAAGAAAAATGCGCGCGCCGGATTGATGCTGATCGGCGGTCCGTCGCGCCACCATGGCTGGAACGCGAACGATCTCCTCAGCCAGGTCGAGGCCATCGTCACCGGCGAGAAGGACATCCGCTGGACACTCACCACCTCGCGGCGCACGCCGTCGGCGACGATCGCACGCCTGCGCGCGCTGACGCTCAAGAATCTTGTCGTTGTGCCGGTAACCGAGACCGGGCCCGGCTGGCTGGCGGAACACCTGACGCGCGCCGCGCAGGTTTGGGTAACGGAGGACAGCGTCTCCATGGTGTACGAGGCACTCACCGCTAATGCCGCTACTGGCGTACTCGACGTGCCAGCCAGGCGCGAGTCGCGCATTGTGCGTGGCATTGCCGCGCTCCGCCGCGATGGTCTGGTGACAGGCTTTGCCGACTGGCAGCGCAACCGTAAACCGGCGCCGCCGTCCGTATCCTTCAATGAGGCAGAGCGGGTCGCTGCCTGGCTTGGTGAAAAATGGCTCAACGCCTGACCGTGGTGCAAATGCTGCCAGCGCTGGAAAGCGGTGGCGTGGAGAAGGGCACGCTCGAGGTCGGCAAGTATCTTGTCGACCACGGTCATCGCTCGATTGTGATCTCGGCCGGCGGACGCCTGGTGACGCAGCTTGAACGCGAGGGCAGCGAACATATCGCCTGGCCGGTGGGCGCCAAGCGTCTCGCCACGCTGCGTTACATCTGGAAAGTTCGCGAGTTTCTGACGCGTGAACAGCCAAACATCCTGCATTTGCGTTCGCGCCTGCCGGCGTGGATCGGCTACCGCGCCTGGAAGGGCCTGCCGCCCGAGAGCCGCCCGCATCTCGTCACCACCGTGCACGGACCCTACACACCCGGGCGTTACTCATCGGTGATGGTGCGCGGCGAACGGGTGATTGCGATCTCGGACATGATTCGAGCGTATATATTAAAGAATTACCCGTGGGTGGACCCCGCCATCATTCGCGTCATACCGCGTGGGGTGGATCCACAAGCCTATCCGCACGGCTATCAGCCGCCGGCGGAGTGGCTCACCAAATGGCGCGCGCAGTATCCACAACTCGCCGACAAGTATGTCATTACCCTGCCGGGGCGGCTCACGCGCTGGAAAGGGCAGGAGCACCTCGTCCGTATAATCGCCGGTCTGAAACAGCGCGGCCTGCCCGCGCATGGCGTGCTGGTGGGCGATGCCCATCCACGCAAGCAGTACTTTGCGGATGAACTGCACGCGCAGGTCCGGGCCATGGGACTGGAGAAGGACATCACCTTTACCGGTCATCGCAGCGACATGAAAGAAATCATGGCGGTATCGGATGTAGTGCTGTCGCTGTCGCTCGACCCGGAGGCCTTCGGGCGCGTGTCGCTCGAAGCGCTCACGCTGGGCAAGCCGGTTGCCGCCTACGACCATGGCGGGGTGGCCGAGCAGCTGGCCTTGGTCTTCCCGGAGGGCCGCGCGCCGGTCGGTGACACCTCCGCCGTGGAAAAAATACTTGCGCGCTGGCACGCGCAACGCCCGACGGTGCCGGCCGATAATCCTTTCACGCTTGAGCGGATGCTGCGCTCAACCCTGGCCGTCTATAAAGAGCTTGTTGGAGCATAAGGATGAACGCATGAACCGTTTTATGTTCAAACTTCGCGCCATGCTGGGCAAACGGCTGGGGTCAAGCTGGGTGCAACTGTTGTTGGCGCTCAAAACCGAATGGCGGTTCGCCGAACTCTATGGTGATTTCCATTTCGGCCGCTCGTTCAATCAATACGCGATCAAGGGTCTGGCCCAGGAATCCGGCAAGATACATGGCACGGTCGTCAAGTTTCTGCTCGATATCCCGGAGCCCGTGCCGGCCATATTGCTGCCCGGCGAGAACAACGCGGTCAAGCAGGTATATGCCGGATTGCTCAAGGTGACACCGGAGAATATCCTGACGGCTGGAATTTTGAGCGATATGGATGTGCAATGGAATTTCGAACAGGATGCGCCGGCTGTCGGACCCTTCGACTGCATCGTTTCCCAATCGATGCTCGAACACCTGATCGACCCCTATAAACATGTTCGGGATTGTGTATCGTTACTCCGGCCCGGCGGCTACCTGATCATTCACACCATGATGCCGGGATTCAACTACCATCGTTATCCTGTCGACTGTTTCCGGTTCTATCCGGACTGGTTCGAGGAAATTGCAAAAAGAATCGGTCTGCGTGTCGAGGACCGGCATATTCGCAACTCAAGAATTACCTACAAATTTATAAAGCCGTGACCTCGATTCTTGCATTTTTGACACTGAGTGACTCAGTGACGGCGATCCGTTGATGAGCTGGCTGGCGATCAAAAGCTTTATACCTGCCCGGATCGGCGCATCCCTCGCGTTGCTCATCGTTACCTTCCAGCCAAACTTTGGGATCGTGAAATACGGGCCAAGTCCGGTAATTCCGGCGTTCTTTTTGTTCGTGCTCGGAATCTGGTACACCTGGAAAGAACGTGCCACGTTGTTTGCCGAACCAGCCCAGCGGCGCTGGCAGATTGTTTTCTTACTGCTGTTCTTGCCGGTGGTGATTTCAGCGCCCGGATCATTCAACCCGCGTGCGTCATTCAGCGTGGCATTCGTTCTGTTTCTCTATTTCTTTGCCGGCGTGGCCCTGCTGCGTGCGCTCCGTGACGACAGCGAGCGTACCTGGCTGATTAAATGGGTTTCCTTGATTTTGTTGTTCTGGGCCGTGGACGGTTTCCTGCAACTGCTTCTGGGCAGCGATCTGTTCGGCATTGCGTTGCCCGCCAATGGACGCGTGCTCGGTCCGTTTTCCGAGAATCTCCATTTGTCGGTATTGATGGCCTTCTTGATGCCGTTACTGTTCGCCTGGCTATGGTCGCACAGCTTGTTGCTGGCGCTGGCTGCGTTTGTTTCGTGTGGGGCGATTGCGCTCCTCAGCGGTTCACGCACCGCGTTATTCTCTCTGGCCATCGTTGCGATCGGGATATTTCTGCGTATTCCGGGTGGTCGCATCAAAGTGTACATCATCATCGCCATAGCCACGGTTGGCTTCGTCGCAACGGCATTATCCCCGGTATTACAGGAACGGTTTGCACGATTCGACGCGCTGTATGCGCCGACCTTCGAAACGATCGACTTTCTCTTGTCGTACCGGCTAACGATCTGGGATAACGCCCTGAACATGATCGCCGACCGACCGGTTAATGGCGTTGGCGCCGGTGCTTTTCAGGAGGCCTACGCTCAATATTCGACCAGGCCCGACGACTATTTCCTGCAGGGCGTAACGCGTGTCTACCACGCCCATCAATTGTATGTTGGTGTTGCCGCCGAAACCGGGCTGACCGGGCTCGCGGCTTTGTTGGCGATAGTGACGTACTGCATCTATTGGTATCGGCGGGCAACACCAGCACAACGTTCCAAGGCATGGCCGTTTGCGCTTGGATTGGGCGTTTACGCCTTTCCGATCAACAGCCAGCCAGTGTTGTACACGCAGTGGCTGTTCCCGGTTCTCCTCCTCCTGCTCGCCGGCATGCTGGCAGCGTTGGACGAGTCCGAACGAGCGAAGTAGTTTGTCGAGTCTTGAACAGTTGTGCCGTTCCAGTATCCGACATGGTCGTATCTGCACGCCGAATGGCGGTTCGTCGCTTAACGGCGTATTGAGAAACATATTATTGGACCCCGGGAGTCATCTCCAACGACAGGACACTCTGCCGGGAATCACGGTCTGCAATGATCCATAATTTTCTCCATAGAAAAATGCTGCGCGCCGGCCTGCTCATCGCCACCTTTGTGTTACTGGGAAGAATTGCCGGCTTCGTCAGGGAGTGGCTGCTTGCGGTTCAATCCGGGATCAGCGGGTCCTCAGACTTCGCGATTGTGATCCTGACGTTTCCGGATTTGATGGTGAATCTATTGCTGAGTGGCGGACTGACTGTTGCTCTGGTGCCGGCGATCAGGCGAATGACCCCGGGAGAAGGTTCTGCTTTGTGCATGCAGGTATCTGGATTGATCTTCGTTGTTTTTGCGGCGATGGCCATCCTGGTTTCATGGTTTGCCGTTATGACGCTGCATATTCTGGCGCCGGGAGCGCCGGTCGACCAGGCGCTCCGATATACCGATGAACTGCGATTGGTATCCTGGGCGGTGCCGCTCACTGCCTTGTCAGGTGTGGTCGTGGCCTACCTGAATGCTCACGAACGATTCATGTCTGGCGCGGCGGGTACCCTGGTATTCAACTTGAGCATCATCGCGGCACTGGTTTGGAGCGTACCGGCGAATATCGTGATGTATGTCGCCGCCGGGGCACTGGCCGGCGCCATGATCCGGTTGTCCATGCAAGTATTCGACATACGGTATGCATGGAACAGACCGGCGTTCACCCGTTTTTTTGTGAATCGCGACCTGATGCGCCAGTACCTGGGCAGTTTCACCTTCGTCACAATCCTGGTCTTGCTGCCTCCTGTTGCACGGGCCTTCGCATCATTGGGTGATCCCGGCTCTCTGACTCTGTTCAATTTTTCCCATAAGCTGGTGGAATTGCCCCTGGGAGTTGCCGTGAGCGCAATTACGATAGTGTTGTTACCGCGCCTCGCGGCAGGATTTTCGGCAGACGACAGAACCGATGCCCATCACTATCTTGTAACGGGCACTCGTGTGACATTGCTGATCTCGCTGGCCATCGCTATTCCGTTCGTTGTGTTTGCTGACCTGGCAATAAAACTGGCATATTTCAAGGCATCATTCGCGCCCGAACAATCCAGCCAGCTTTCCAGCCTGGTTGCCTTGGGGTTTCTCTCGCTTCCTTTTCAAGGCATGGTGGCCATTTATGGTACGGCGTTTGCTGCTGACCGGAACGTCAAGCCGCTGGTATCGGTGTCGGTGCTCATGCTCGTGGTGTTGCTGGCTTTTGCGCCGGTAGCGGAGTCCCGTTTCGGCGTCGGAGGGGTCATGGCAGCTTATGTCTTGGTCTATGTGCTCGGCGCCGTGCTGCTGACCGGGCGGGCCGCGCGGCAATTCGGCAGCAGGCTGATCGAAGATATTTTCCGGGGGACGCTGTCACGCCTTGTCTTCCCGGCCATGATTTCGGTGCTGGTGGCACTGCTGGGCCGGTCGGTTTCACCAGGCCTGGGATGGCAGGCGGTATGGGCCGTTCTCGCTCTCATGAGTTTTGCGGTCGCGGCGTTCGTGGCAGACAAAAAACTGTTTGCAGCGCTCCGGCGCGCCGTCTACAAAGAATAATGTTCATGCAACTCATGATGATCGTCAACGATCCGCGGATTGCCGGCTATGTGGCAACCGGCGGCGTCGACCGCATCTTTGTGGACCTGGAAAGTCTCGGCAAGCAGGAACGACAGGGACACCGGGATACCTGGCTTTCGCGCCATACGCCGGAGGATGTGAGTCGGGTTCGCGAGGTGATCGGCTCCGCGACGCTCCTGGTGAGGTTGAACCCCTGGTATTCCGGTTCCGTTACCGAGATCAACGATGCCATTGCCCGCGGCGCCGACCTGCTGATGCTGCCCATGTTTCGAACTCTGAAAGAGGTCGAGCATTTTACTCGCGCTGTCCGCGAGCGGGTGCCTGTAATCCCGCTTGCGGAAACCGCCGAGGCCATGGCTGTTCTCCCGCAGGTAGTGCGCATGCCGGGTGTGACGGAGATGTACATCGGTCTTAACGATCTTCATCTGTCACTGGGTTTGCGATTCATGTTCGAACCGCTTATCAACGGCGTGATGGACCGCGCCGCCGAGCAATTGCATGCCGCGAATATGCCGTTCGGTTTCGGCGGGCTGGCGCGCGTCGGCGAAGGCCTGCTGCCTGCCGAGAAGATTCTCGGTGAGCACGTGCGATTGGGCTCAAGCTGCGCGATCTTGTCGCGCACTTTTCACCGCCAGGCGAACAGCCTTGAGGCATTGAAGACCGAGATGGATTTTCCCGCCGAGGTGGGAAAATTGCGCACGGCATTCCAAGAATGGATCGGCGCCGACGCACAGGCCCTGCAGCGGAATCACCGGGACGTGGAAGCCATTATCGCCCGGATTGTCGGGGGACAGTCATGAAGCACCTGCTGGATATCCTGGGCTCTGTCGTCGCACTGCTGCTGCTGTGGCCATTGCTGCTCGCCGTGGCCGTGGCCGTTCGACTTAGTTCGCCGGGCCCGGTTCTTTTCCGCCAGGTCCGCGTTGGTCAGGGTGGGCGCCTCTTCAATATATTCAAATTCCGCAGCATGGTGCTCGATGCGGAAAAACGGGGCGGATTTTCAACGGCCGACAATGATCCGCGCATTACCCGGGTCGGGGTATTTATCCGGAGAACCAGCCTCGATGAACTTCCGCAGCTCTTCAATGTGCTGCGGGGCGAGATGAGCTGGGTGGGACCGCGCCCGGACGTGCCGGCCCAGCGTGATGACTATACGGAAGAAGAGTGGAGACTCCGTCACCGGGTGCGGCCGGGTATTACAGGATTGGCCCAGGCATCGTTGCGCTCGCTGGCGACTCCCGAGCAACGCAAGGCCATGGATCTTGAATATGCGGCTCATGCCTCTTTGGCCATGGATCTCAAGATTCTCATGATGACCTTGCGTCAGATTCTTATCCGGGGTGGCAACTGATGTGCGGCATATTCGGTTATTTTGACCGGCGGGGCACCGCTATGTCGCGCGCTGTTCTTGAGCGAATGGGCGACTCCATCCGGCATCGGGGGCCCGATGACCGCGGCATTCACACAGGGCGTGGCGTAGCCGTTGGCAATCAGAGACTGTCGATTATCGACATCGCCGGCGGCCACCAGCCATTTGTGTCGGATGACGGAAAAATAGCATTGGTCCAGAACGGCGAGATATTCAATCATGTCGAGCTGGCCGAAGAGTTGGCCAGGTCCGGTCACCCCTGCCGCACGCATTCCGATACAGAAGTTCTTTTACGTTTGTACGAGCGCGATGGCATTGGTTTTCTATCCAGGCTGAATGGCATGTTTGCCATCGCCATTTACGACGCACGTGAAGACGCACTGTATCTGGCCCGCGACCGAATTGGCGTCAAGCCGCTGTATGTTCACGATGACGGACAACGGCTGATATTCGGCTCCGAAATCAAGGCCCTGCTCGCGGCCGGGATACCGTGCGAGGTGGATTACGAAGCCCTGCACTATTTCCTTACTTTCAATTATGTGCCGCCGCCATACACCGCATTTGCCGGGGTGCGCCATCTGATGCCGGGGCACTGGATGCGCATCGATCGCAGCGCAGCCACGATGACGCAGAAGTGGTGGGATTTGTCCCGCATGCAGCCGGTCGAGAAGCCCGAAAACCTGTGGATCGAGGAGTTTAATGCGCTCCTGGATGACGCCGTGCGTCTCCGGCTGCGCGCGGATGTGCCCTTTGGCGCGTTTCTCTCCGGCGGGGTGGATTCCTCCACCGTCGTGGGGCTCATGGCACGGCACATGAAGCAACCGGTTAAAACATTCAGCATCGGCTTCGACGACCCGCGCTATGACGAGTCGGCCTATGCCCAGGAGGCAGCAGATCGTTTTCACACCGAACACACCCTGGAACGCGTGGCGCCCAACATGCTCGATCTGTGGCCACTGACCACCTGGCACTGCGACCAGCCGCACGGTGATGTCTCTTTCCTTCCCACCTATCGAGTGGCGGAACTGGCGGCGCGCCAGGTCAAGATGGTGCTGACGGGCGACGGCGGGGATGAGCTCTTTGCCGGTTACGACAAATACCGGAATTTTTTTACTCCGGAGGTGGAGGCACTCGATGACAACACCTTCCGGCGCTCATGGCATCGAAGCCTCAGTTTGTTCAGCGAAGACGCGAAAGCGGCTCTCTACACACCGGAATTTTCCAAACGGGTTACGGGTTGCGATCCCGCCACGCTGACGCGGGTCTTGCATGAGCAGGTGCCGCATTTCGACCGGCTCAATCAGGCGCTCTATATCGACATGCAATTGCTGTTACCGGGCAACAACCTGGTCAAGCCAGACCGCATGGGCATGGCCGTGTCGTTGGAGGCGCGCACGCCGTTTCTGGACTACCGCATGATGGAGTTTGCCTTCACCATGCCAGCCAGATACAAACTGCGCAACGGGGTGACCAAATACCTGTTCAAGAAGGCCGTCACGCCGCTGATCGGCGAGAACCTGGCGTATCGCAAGAAGCAGATGTTCACGGTGCCGGTCGGGGATTGGTTCCGGACCAATCTGGTTGATTACAGCGGCGACCTTTTGCTGAGCGAGCAGTCAGTCGGTAGAGGGCTATTTCGCCGTGAACATTTGGCCAAAATGTTTTCCGAGCACGTCGCGGGTGATGTAAACCACACACGGGAGCTACGTGCCTGCATGGCCATTGAAATCTGGTTCAGAAAGTTTTTCGACCAGTACAATCAGTGAAGAAGAGATAATGAACGGCAGAAAATCCGGAACACGCCGGGCGCTCATGGTGACTTATGGCGGCGGTCATGTCGCCATGATAGTGCCTGTGGCGATTGAGATGCGCAGACGCGGGTGGGAAGTTCAAGTGCTTGCGCTTACCACCGCCGAGAGCGAGATGCGCAAAGCTGGCTTGGAATGTCTGACCATGCGAAATTTCTTGCGTCCGGAAGACAAAGAAGCAAGCCTCTGGGGCGCGCGTCTGGCCGCCGGACTCAGTCAGAGCAATACAGTGCCATACGAGGAGACCGTGGCCTACATGGGGTTATCGTATGCGGACCTTGTCGCGGAGTTGGGCGAGGAGAAAGCTGCACGCCGCTATGCGGTCGAGGGTCGACAGGCATTCCGGCCGGTTGGATTGATGCGTCGTATACTGGCCGAGATAAATCCAATTGTGGTTGTCGCCACCAATTCACCACGCGCTGAGCGTGCTGCCATCGAGGCAGCCGATGACCTGGGTATTCCGTCCGTCTGCCTGGTGGATCTGTTCGCCTTGCATGAGATTCAGTGGATAGGCAAACCGTCCTATGCAAAGAAGATATGCGTCATGTCCGAGTATGTCAGGCAGGAGTTCATCAATGCCGGGCGCTCTCAAAACGACCTGGTGGTTACAGGAAACCCCGCCTTCGACAGATTGGCGGGCCTTGATTCCGGAAAGAATCGACAAGAGGTGCGCCGGCGCCATGCATGGGCGGCGGCAAAAGTGATTCTCTGGGTTTCCCAGCCTGAGCCGTCCCGGCACCCATTTAGTGGAAAAACAGGGGATCCGGATTTGCCGCGCACAATCGATCGTCATCTGATCTCGCTTCTTGGGAAGCGGCACGATTGGCGTCTGGTTATTCGACCGCATCCCAGCGAGAATTTGCACTATGCGGACCTTCCGGATCGGGTATCGCTCAGCGGGCGTGGAGACGACCTGGCCGAATTGCTGGCGGGTGTAGACTGCGTCGTGGTGTGCTCTTCAACGGTTGGTCTTGAGGCGGCGCTGCTGGGGCGCCCGGTGGTGCAGATTCAGCAATCGATCTTTTCCGGCGATGCACCCTACGCCAGAATGGGGATCGCCGTGAGCGTTGAGAATCTGGATAATCTCGAAGCAGGTATCGAACAAGCCTTGTCTTTTCCGAAAAGGCCGGCGGTAGCGCTGCCGGCTGTCGGCACCGCCGCGGCCAAGGTGGTCGATGTGATAGAAAGCGTTGTTATCTAAATATATCAGGCGAGAATATGGAAAAAATCAGGGTTCCCGAACTGGCTGATCTGGCGAAGTACGCCGCGGCCGTGACCAAGCCAGAGGCGAAGTATGGCCTGCCGGAAAAGGTTGTGTTTTGCCGTTCCTGTGTCATCTCCAATCAGCGGCCGAATTCGGCGGTCGAGTATTCGCACACCAAGGCATCGAAGAAGAAAACCATCCACTTCGACGAAAACGGAATTTGTGATGCCTGCAACTTTGCCGCGCGCAAACGCTCTGGCATTGACTGGGCCGATCGGGAACGTCAGCTGCGTGAATTGTGCGATCGTTACCGCAGCAAGACTGGCAACTATGACTGTATTGTGCCGGGCTCGGGGGGTAAGGACAGTTTTTACGCTTCACACATGCTCAAGACGAAATACGGTATGCACCCTTTAACTGTCACATGGGCACCGCATATCTACACCGATTGGGGCTGGAGGAATTTCCAGTCCTGGCTGCATGCCGGCCATGACAACTACCTGATGACACCAAATGGGCGGGTCCATCGCCTGCTTACCCGTCTGGCGGTCGATAATCTGTTTCACCCGTTTCAGGCATTCATGTTTGGCCAGAAGGCGCTCGCCCCGAAAATGGCCTTGCTTACCAATATCCCTCTGGTCATCTATGGAGAAAACGAGGCGGAGTACGGGAACCCGATTGGCGATACGGAAAGCGCCAAACGCGATTGGTCTTACTTCACGGCGGAAGACCAATCCAGGGTCAATCTGGGAGGGGTCTCGGTTCTGGACCTCAAGAAGCATTTCGGTCTGGAACAGCAGGATCTGATCCCCTACTTGCCCGCCAATCCGAATGAAATCGAGGAAAAGAAAGTTGAGGTGCATTACCTCGGCTATTATCTGAAGTGGCATCCACAGAGTTGTTACTACTATGCAGTGGAGCACGGCGGTTTTCAGGCATCGCCGGAACGAACCCCCGGTACCTACAGCAAGTACAACAGCATCGACGATCGCATCGACGATTTTCACTACTACACGACCGGCACGAAGTTTGGTATCGGTCGCGCCACGTACGACGCCGCGCAGGAAATCCGCTCGGGGGATATCGATCGCAACGAGGGCGTGGCGCTGGTGAAGCGCTTCGACCATGAGTTTCCCGAGCGCTTTGCCGAGGAGATATTCAGGTACCTCAGCATCCCGGAGAAGGAATTCCCTGTTGCCTACCGGATGTTCGAGCAGCCCATCATGACGCGCGAGTATTTCATGCGCCTGACGGATTCGTTTCGTTCACCTCATCTCTGGATATATGAGGACGGCCAATGGAAGCTCCGCCATGCCGTATGGCATGAAAGCCATGCGGTGAAGGCGTGAGCAATGTCCGGCTGATTCCTAGGCTCGATATCAAGGGGCCGAATCTCATCAAGGGGATCCACCTGGAGGGCCTGCGGGTGGTTGGCGATCCGCAGGTGTTTGCCACCCGCTACTATGAGGCCGGTGCCGACGAGTTGTTGTACATGGACATTGTCGCCAGTCTGTATGGCCGCAATAGCCTGAGCGATATCGTCAGCCGTGCTGTGCGCAACGTGTTTATTCCGATCACCGTGGGTGGCGGAATACGCAGTGTCGAGGATGTGAAGCACATTCTGCGCTCCGGCGCGGACAAGGTTGCCATCAACACCGCGGCGGTGGCGCGGCCCGAGCTGATTCGTGAGGTTTCCAAGCGTTTTGGCTCCCAGTGCATGGTGCTCTCGGTAGAGGCAAAGCAGATCGCGCCGGGCAAGTGGGAGGCCTACACCGACAATGGCCGCGAACGCACCGGGCTCGATGTGATGAGCTGGGTGCGTCAGGCGGTGGAGCTGGGTGCGGGGGAGGTGCTGGTCACCTCCGTGGATCGCGAGGGTACGCGACGCGGGTTCGACCTTGTGCTGATGCGGGCGGTGGCCGACGCCGTACCCGTGCCGGTGATCGCCAGCGGTGGTATGGGCACGACAGAGCATTTGGTTGAGGTGGTACGTGAAGGTCATGCGGACGCCGTGGCCATGGCGGATGTGTTGCATTATGACCGGGTCGCGCTTCCGGCAATGCGCGCGGCGGCCCGGCAGGCAGGCATACACGTGAGGCATCCGTGACACGAGTAACCCTGATCGATTACGGCATAGGCAACCTGCTGAACGTGGCGCGCGCTTTTGAACACGTGGGCGCGACCGTTGAGGTGGTGGACAGCGCTCCAGGTATTGCCAGTGCCGGTCATCTGGTGCTGCCAGGTGTCGGCGCGTTTGCCGACGGCATGGCCGAACTCAAGGCGCGCGGGATGGTGGAGGCCATACGGCAACATGCTGAAAGGGGGAGGCCCTTTCTCGGGATTTGCCTCGGTATGCAACTAATGCTTGATTCCAGCGAGGAGTTCGGACAGCACGCAGGACTGGGTCTCGTTCCGGGCAGGGTCGTGGCTATACCACGTGTCGGCGCAAACGGACAACCGCACAAGATCCCGCACATTGGGTGGAATGAACTTGTGGTCGCGTCGGGTCATGTGGGTTGGCAGGGGACTGTACTTTCTGGGCTGAGGCCTGGGGCGGCGGTGTATTTTGTGCATTCGTATATGGTTGTCCCGGATGACCCCGGGCAGCGGTTGGCCAACTGCAATTATGATGGCGTGGCCATTTGCGCAACGTTGAGCGCAGATAATTTGCACGGTTGTCAGTTTCATCCCGAGAAGAGCGGTGAGGCTGGTCTGACCGTTTTGCGCAGTTTCTGCGGAGTCTGAGAATGCCGTTGGATTGTATTGCCATTATTCCTGCCCGTGGCGGCTCCAAAAGACTGCCGGGAAAAAATCTCCGGATGCTTGGCGGAAGGCCCTTGATTGACTGGACGTTGCGGGTGGCCTGTGCGGAAAAAGGCTTGCGCCGCGTCATCGTATCGACCGACGATCCCGTTATTGCCGAGACCGCCGTCAGACTCGGAGGGGAGGTACCCTGGTTGCGCAGCGCCGAAACATCAACGGACACAGCGTCTTCAATCGAGGTGGTGCAGGAAGTCTTGCAGCGACTGAAGAGGGACGAAGGACGCCTTCCCGAGGCGGTGATGTTGCTACAACCCACATCGCCCTTCCGGTCCGCAGCGACCGTGCGCAAGGCCCTGGAGCTTTTTTTGGGTACGCGGGAAAGCGTCATCGCGGTCAGTCCGGCGGCCAGCCATCCGCAGTGGTGTTTCGCGGTGGATCAGGGCGGGAAATTGCAGGAATGGTCGAAAATCGGGGGTCCGGCACTACGCTCGCAGGATCTGCCTCCGGCCTATGTATTGAATGGAAGCTTGTATTTGGCATCGGTGGACACGCTGCTGAACCGGAACAGCTTCTACTCAGAACAGGTCCGCGCCCTGATTGTGGAGAGCGAGATCGAGTCGCTCGATATCGACACTCCATTCGATATGCTGGTTGCAGAGACTGTCATCGCCAACGGTCTGGCAAAGCCGGGGTCGATACCATGAGCTGCTTCATCATTGCCGAGGCTGGCGTCAATCACAACGGCTCCGAGAAGCTGGCGCTGGAACTGGTGGCCACGGCAAAAGAGGCCGGTGCGGATGCCGTGAAATTCCAGACCTTCAGTGCCGATCGGCTGGCCCGACCCGGCGCGCGCAAAGCGGCCTATCAGGAAAGAGAGACCGGCACCGGCGACCAATTATCAATGTTGCGCGCGCTGGAGTTGCCGGAGTCCGCCTACGTCCGGTTGCGCGATCATTGTCGTGCGCAGGGCATCGAGTTTCTGTCCACACCGTTCGATCGGGAAGCGGCGGACCTGCTCGTTGCGCTTGGCATGCTGCGGCTCAAGGTGCCGTCTGGCGAGATTACGAATTTCCCCTTTCTGGCCTATCTGGCCGGAAAGGGCCTGCCCATTATTCTTTCCACCGGCATGGCCGATCTGGAAGAAGTGGCGCGGGCGATCGATGTCATCCGGCAAGCTTGGACCGGCGCCGGTGTGGTCGAACGCCCCGGAATGTTGACCTTGCTGCATTGCACGTCCAACTATCCGGCCGCCATGGAGGATGTAAATCTGCGCGCCATGCAGACCATGGCGGACAGCTTTAACCTGCCGGTGGGTTACTCGGATCACACGTCCGGCGTGGAGGTGTCCGTCGCGGCCGTGGCCCTGGGTGCAACCGTGATCGAGAAACACTTTACGCTCGACCGCAACATGCCCGGGCCGGATCACAAGGCCTCGCTGGAACCCGACGCGCTGGCTCGCCTGGTACGAGAAATCAGAAACGTGGGGCTTGCGCTTGGTGATGGAGTGAAAAAACCACGTCCGTCCGAGCTACCGGTACGCGATCTGGTCCGGCGCAGCGTGACGTTACTTCGCCCCATGGCGGCCGGCGAAAGGATCGGGCACGAGGACATCACGTTGTTAAGGCCGGGCACGGGCATTCCACCCATGGATATGGAGAAAGTCATTGGCCGTGTGTTGCGCTGTGGCCTTGATGCCGGCGCCATGCTTGAGTGGGAAGACCTCCTTCCATGAGAAAGATTTTTTATGTAACCGGCACGCGCGCGGATTTCGGGCTGATGCGCCGCACCCTGCAGCGGGCCGCGAACGACGCGAGGCTGGATGTATCGGTGTGTGTCACGGGCATGCACCTGCTTCCCGAATACGGTGAGACGGTTCGTGAGATTGAAGCCGCGGGACTGCGCATCGCGGCACGCATTCCGGTCAGACTGGATGGCTCCAGCGGTGCCGCGATGGCGCGGGCGTTGGCCGCCGAACTGGCCGGAATGGTTGATGCGTTTGAACGGGAAAGGCCGGATATTGTCGTTGTCCTGGGCGACCGTGGCGAGATGCTGGCTGGCGCGCTGGCTGCCATTCACCTCAATATCCCCATTGCCCACCTGCACGGCGGTGAGCTTTCCGGTACAGTCGATGAACCGGTTCGACACGCCATTTCGAAGTTGTCGCACTATCACTTCGTAGCCACGCAGGGCGCACGGGAACGGCTGATACGCATGGGCGAGCGACCCGAGAATATAATGGTCAGTGGGGCGCCGGGACTGGATGGTTTGGAGGAAGTGAAGACAGCAAGCCGTGCCGATCTCTGCGGTCAATATGGCCTCAACCCGGCCGGCCGTGTAGCGTTGATGGTTTTTCATCCGGTCCTGCAAGAGGTCGCGCAGGCAGACAGACAGGCGGAATCCATCCTCACGGCGCTGCAGCAGGCTCAATGCCAGGCGCTATGCCTAATGCCGAATAGCGACGCGGGCGGCATGCAGGTGCGTGGAGTATTAAGAAGCTGGTCAGGCACGCGCGGCATCAAGACGATCGATCACCTGCCGCGCGATGAGTATTTGTCATGGCTGACTGTGGCGGATGTATTGATTGGTAATTCCAGTAGCGGGATTATCGAAGCGGCCAGCTTCGGGTTGCCCGTGGTCAATATCGGCAGTCGCCAGCAGGGGCGGGAGCGCAACACCAATGTGGTGGATGCGGGTTACGATGTTGACGCAATTTATGACGCACTTGAAATAGCTATTAACACGAGGCGGGAACCTGGCGCGAATATTTATGGCGATGGCCGCGCTGGCGAGCGGATCGTGAATGGGTTGGCAACGCTTCCGATCACCGCCGCACTGCTGGAGAAGCGCAATGCCTACTAATGACTTTCTGCTGGTCGGCGCCGGCGGTCACGCGGCGGTGGTTCTTGACGCGCTGTTTGCGGGAATGCCGGGAGCTGCCGTTGAGGTACGCGATGATAATTTGAAACTGACGGGCAGCAGTTTATTGGGATGTGTTGTTCAGACACCATCCCTGCGGAGCGGTATTGCCGGTATGTCGGTACATGTTGCAATCGGAGCCGGCACGATCCGGCAAAGGCTGGCGCGTGCAGCCGTGGCCGCGGGCGCGGAGTATTGCGCCATTGTTCACCCATCCGCTACGGTCTCTCCGTTCGCAAAAATCGGTGAAGGCGTATTCATTGCCGCAAATGCAATAGTCGGCCCAAGAACAATTCTTGGAGAAGGTGTAATCGTCAATCACGGAGCAACCGTCGATCATGATTGTCAGGTAGCAGCCTGGTGCCATCTGGCGCCGCGCGTCGTCTTGGGCGGTGGCGTGACGGTTGGAGAATTGGCGCTGGTGGGCGCGGGCAGTGTCATTCTGCCCGGTTTGAAGATTGGTGACGGCGCCGTAATCGGCGCCGGGGCTGTTGTAACCCGAGACGTCGCCGCCGGCAGAACCGTGGTGGGCATCCCGGCGAGGGAAACCGATGGATAATTTAATTCCTGAATTGCTGGTAGACGCCGGCACAAGCATCCACGATGCCCTCGCCCGCCTTGACCAGACAGGGCAGGGGTTGCTGCTGCTGGTGGATGGGGCGGGAAAACTGAAGCGCACGGTCACGGATGGCGATTTGCGCCGGTTACTGTTGGCCGGCGCCGTGCTGTCCGATTCCCTGAAGAAACTGCCCGAACGAGCACCGCTGACACTGCCAGCCGATGCGCAGCCGGCGGCAGCCCTGGATTTAATGAACAAGCACCAGGTTGATCATATTCCGTTGGTGGACAGCGAGGGGCGGCCTCGCTCGCTGTTCCTGCGCCGCGACCTGAGCAGCCCGATTCTTCTTTCTACTCCGCATCTCGGCGAGCAGGAAAGGGATTTTGTCGAGGAAGCGTTTCGCACCAACTGGATTGCGCCGTTGGGGCCGAACGTCGATGCCTTCGAGCGCGAGATGGCAGAGCACGTGGGCATCGGTCACGCGGCGGCGGTCTCTTCCGGTACCGCGGCGATTCATCTTGCACTGAATCTTCTGGGGGTCGGGCCGGGAGATGTGGTGTTCTGTTCGAGTTTGACGTTTGTTGCCAGCGCCAATCCGATTCTCTATCAGGGCGCAACGCCGGTTTTCATCGATTCCGACCCGACCACCTGGAACATGTCGGTGCCGGCGCTGCGCCGGGCACTGGCGGAAGCCGAGCGTCAGGGGAAGTTGCCGCGCGCCGTGATCGTCGTGAGCCTGTACGGCCAGAGCGCAGACATGGACCACATCCTGGAGGCGTGTAACGCCTATGGGATTCCCGTGGTGGAAGATGCCGCCGAATCTCTCGGCGCGACCTATCGTGGCAAGGCCAGCGGCACCTTGGGCCGGATCGGCATCTACTCGTTTAACGGGAACAAGATTATCACCACTTCGGGCGGCGGGATGCTGGTGTCCGAAGATGGCGAGCTGATGGAACGCGCGCGTTTTCTGGCCACGCAGGCGCGCGACCCATCGCCCTGGTATTTGCACACGACGGTTGGGTTCAACTATCGCATGAGCAATATTCTCGCCGGTGTCGGCCGCGGTCAGCTCAGGGTTCTGGAAAACCGGGTTACGAAACGTCGGGCAATATTCGATCATTATCGAGAAGCGTTGGCCGATCTCGACGGTCTCGGCTGGATGCCAGAGGCGTCCTTTGGCCGGTCCACGCGCTGGCTGAGTGTTTGCACACTGGATCCTGACAAGCTGGCCGTGACACCGGCCAGGGCCATTGATGTTCTGCGCAAGCACAACATCGAAGCGAGGCATGTCTGGAATCCAATGCACAAACAGCCGCTGTATGCCCGATTCGCCTATTTTTCGCACACTGACGATCGCAGTTTCGGCGACGAAGCCTTCGAGCGCGGTCTTTGTCTGCCATCGGGCTCGAACCTGGGTAGTTCGGAACTCGACAGAGTTTGTGCCGCTATGCGCGACGCGCTGACGATTGGCGCCGACAGGAGAAATCGTGCCTGAACGTATAGCCCCGTACTTGTTACGACTTTCCCGCTTGCGCAAGCAGGCTCTGATGATCGTCGCGGACTTTGTGATACTGGTCGTTGCCGGATGGGCGGCCTATGCGCTGCGATTGGGTGAGTGGTTCTTGCCGAACTCGCAACAGGTGCTGTTGTTGCTCGCGGCACCAATACTCGCACTGCCGGTTTTCTTGCGTTCCGGCCTTTATCGTTCGGTTGTCCGTTACCTGAGTGAACATGCATTGTGGACAATGGTGCGCTCAATGAGTATTGCGGCGCTGCTGTGGGCCGCGCTTGCCTTTCTGGCGGCATTGACCGGCCGCGAAGGCATGCCACGCTCGGTGCCCTTGATCTACTGGATGCTGGGGACCATCGGCGTGGGCGGCATCCGGTTTGTGGCGCGCCGCTTGCTGGGGGGGCAGGCGCAGGGATCTCATCCGGGACGACCGGTCCTGATTTATGGTGCGGGTGAAGCCGGCCGGCAACTGGCCGCTTCGCTGCGGCAGGGCGGCGGCCTGTTCCCGGCTGGTTTTATCGATGATGACAAGCATCTGCATGGCGCGGATGTAGCGGGTCTTCGTGTTTACCCGGTGCACGAGTTGCCACGGCTGATCGGACGCTTCGATATCCACGACGTGATCGTGACCATGCCCGAGGCATCGAGCGCCCAGCGGCGCGAGGCCGTGCTGCGTCTTGAGCAGCATGCGGTACGAGTGCGCATTCTTCCGGCACTGGCCGACATCGCGAATGGCCGACATCTGGTGAACATGGTACGCGAGGTCGACATCGGCGATCTGCTTGGCCGCGACCCGGTGGCTTCCAATACGGCACTGCTGGGACGTTGTGTCACCGGAAAAAATGTTCTTGTAACCGGTGCGGGCGGTTCCATCGGCTCGGAACTGTGCCGCCAGATTACAGCGCTCAAACCATCGCGTCTTGTGTTACTGGATGCGAGCGAGCATGCACTCTATCAGATCGAACGTGCCATCCGGACGATTGCTGATTTCACCGTTGTCCAGTGCCTGGGGACAGTGGTAGACGGGGAGTTGGTAAACCGGATTCTCGTCGAGAATGGCATCCAGACGATTTATCATGCTGCTGCGCACAAGCATGTACCGTTGGTCGAGGCGAACGTCATGGAAGGCGTGCGTAATAATGTGCTGGGGACGCTCACCGTGGCGCAGGCGGCATTCGATGCGCGGGTGGAAACCTTTGTGCTGATATCCACCGACAAGGCGGTACGTCCGACCAATGTGATGGGCGCCACCAAGCGCTGGGCGGAACTCGTGGTGCAGGATATCGCACACCGTGCCGCACAACAATCCACCGGTCAGCGATTCTGCGCGGTGCGTTTCGGTAATGTGCTGGGTTCTTCCGGTTCGGTGATCCCGCTCTTCAAGGAGCAGATCGCCAAGGGTGGACCTGTTACGGTGACGCACCCCGAAGTCACGCGTTTTTTTATGTCGATCCATGAGGCGGTAGAGCTCGTCATTCAGGCCGGCAGCATGGCCCATGGCGGTGAGATATTTCTGCTCGATATGGGTGGGCCGGTAAAGATTCTGGATCTTGCCCGCAACATGATACGTCTCGCCGGCTATTCATTGCGCGATGAGTCGAATGCTTCAGGCGACATGGAAATCGTCATTACCGGTTTGCGGCCGGGCGAAAAGCTTTACGAAGAACTTCTGATCGACAGCAGCAATGGGGAAGGCACGACGCATCCGAAGATTATGAAGGCCCGCGAGCCGCGCCTGGACCATCAGGCGTTGCACGAACTGATTGCACGTCTTCGTCAGACGATCAGCGAGAACAATGTATTGGTTGCACGTAAGGTCCTGATGGATGTGGCTCTGAAGACCTCACCAGAAACGACTTGAAGAAAGTGTCTTGATGATTGTCGCTCATGCGACAATCGGGAATGATCTGGCCGATCCGAGCGAGGATGTTTCAATGAAGAAGGCACTAAAAGAGTTGAGTCGTACAGTACGCATTCCGTTTAGCCGCTATTTAGCATTCCGGCGATTGCGGAAATATCACACCGCGCCGCGCAGCATCGAGGAAACCGTGGACTGGGCTATGCATTTTGGCCGCTTTGGGTATTTCACCATCCACACGTTGCAGAAACGCTCCGAAATCATTGCGCTCGCCAAGGCGGTGGCGGCGCTCAAGCCGAAGATCATCCTCGAAATCGGCACGGCACGCGCCGGCACGCTGCTCGTCTGGTCGAGCATTGCGTCGGAGAAAGTCATCACCTGTGATCTCGTGCACCGCGATGCGCAGCGCGCGTTGCTTGAGGCCCTGCCGCCGCCGGCATCGAAATGCAAGGTGATGTTGCTCACCGGCAACTCGCACGAAGCGGCGTTCAAACAGCGCGTGGCGCAGGAGCTTGGTGGTCGAAAGGCGGATTTCCTGTTCATCGACGGCGACCACACCGAGTCAGGCGTTGCCCAGGACTACTACGACTACAAGGAATTCGTGCGCCCAGGCGGGATCATCGCCTTCCATGACATCGTCGAGAACCAGCCGCTGCCCGGCAACCAGGTGTATCACTTCTGGAAGAAGGTGAAGCCAGGCCAGGTTATCGAGGAATTCGTGAACGACCCGCAACAATGCGGCTTTGGCATCGGCATCGTTCGCGTCCAGTCCACCGGCTAGAGGAACACGCATCCATGCACAAGACTTCCTATCAGCATATGTCGCGCGCGGTCGAGACCTATCTCGCGCCGAAGGCCGGCATGCCGCTCACCATCCTCGACATCGGCAGCTACGATGTGAACGCCAGCTACCGGCCGCTGTTCAACAACCCCGGCTGGACCTATCGGGGGGTGGACATCGCCGCCGGCCCTAACGTGGACGTGGTGCTGGACTCGGTATACCAGTTCCCGTTCGAGGCAAGCTCGGTGGACGTGATCGTCTCCGGGCAGACCTTCGAGCATGTGGAATTCTTCTGGCTCACCTGGCAGGAGATGGTGCGCGTGCTCAGGCCCGGCGGGCACATCATCCTGATTGCGCCGTCGCGCGGCCTCGAGCATCGCTACCCGTTGGACTGCTGGCGTTTCTATCCGGACGGTTTTCGTGCGCTCGCCAAGCTCGGCAATCTCGAAGTGCTCGAGGTGCACACCGACTGGCCGGTGGAGTGGCAGGCATGGCACAAACGGCTGTTCAGGAAGAGCACGCTCTGGGGCGACACGGTCGGGGTGTTCCGTAAGCCCTGAGCGGGTTGTTCACGCCAGCGCGGCGAGCGCCGTGCGCAACTGCCGCCTGATCGCTTCTGCGGAAAAATACTTCTCGTAGCTGGCGCGCGAGCACGCGCCGAGTTCAGTCAGCCGCGCCGGCGCCGATACGAGAAATGCGATTGTGTCGGCCAGCGCCGCCGTGTCACCGGCCGGTATCCAGGCGATGCCGCTGCCTTTCGCCTTCAGCAGTTCGGCCGGATAGGCCGGTGCCGTGCAGGTCACCAGCGGCTTGCCGCAGGCCAGTGCCTGGAACACCTTGTTCGGAATCACGCGTTGCGCCTTGGGCGTCGTGCCGAACACGCCGAGCAGGATGTCGGCACGCCGGATGCGCGCCGGCAGCTCGGCATAGGGCAGCCAGTTCTCGAACGCCACGTTCATCAGTCCTTCCGCCTTCCTCTTGCACTCGACGAGCAGTGGTCCGTTGCCGAGCAGCACCCAGCGCACGGCCGGGCCGGTGTAGCGGCGCGCCGCCTCCACAATCACCTCCGGGCCCTGCAGCGGAATGAAGCTGCCATAGAACAGCAGTTCGATGGGCGAGTTGGGTGGATGCGTACCCCCCGGCGTGAACAGCGGCTCCTCGGCGCCGACATACACCACGTGCAACCGGTCACGCGCGACCGCGAGTGTCCCGGCAAAGAAGTGTGCATGTTCGGGCGTGTCGGCAAGCACGATGTCGGCGCATGCAAACAGGTCATGCTCCCATTTGAGCAGGTGCCGCGCCTTTGCGCTCTGTTCCGGAAACTTGGCGCGCTCGAACACCTGTTTGTCGTACGCGCTGATCAGCGGGTCGATGAGCAGCGGGATGCCGCGGCGGCGCGCGTAGCGGGATGCCGCGGCGATATCGCGCTGGCGGAAACACGGAACGTGTACGAGGTCGGCGCGTGGCGGGCGGTGCAGCAGGGTCTCGACATCGCCGAGCGGGCATAACCAGGGATGAAAATCAGAAACCCGCCAGCCAAGCGCCGCATAGGCCTGGCGCAGTATGCGGTTGCGCGAGTAGTCGGGATCGAAGCGTCCCCACCACAGTACCGTTCGCGCAGCGTTACTCATTCCCGCGGTTTGCCCTGCTTACGCGCGAGCTGGAAGCGCTCGCGCGTCTTGGCGAGGCGGATGAAGCGCTGGAAGGCATACATATAACTTACCACCACGCCATCCATGCCGTTCATAAACTCGCGCCGCAGGATGAATGCCTTGAGGAAGGCCAGTGGCGTGATCAGCAACAGGGTCAGGAACGACGGCTCGCGGTTCTTGGCGAAGCGATCCTCGGCCTGGGCAGTTGAATAGAAATTCAACTTGTCGACATGGTGGGTGAGCGAGCGGAACGAGCGGTGGTTGACCATGGCGCGCAGATGGCCGATGGAGCCTTCCCGCACGACCACGGTGTCATGCACCGGGCTATCCTTGAATCCGGCGCAGGATTTTCGGTAGAGGCGCACCGGGTGGTGGTGCGCCGTCCACGGGTGGGCGCGGGTCTGGAAGTTGTAGAGTGGCAGGATTGGCAGCGTGTAGGCGACATGCTGCGGTCCGGCTGCAAAGAGTGCCTGTATTTCATCGCGCAGCGCCGGGGAAATCTCTTCGTCGGCGTCGATGTTGATCAGCCAGTCGTTGCGGCACAGGCTTTCACCGTGCACCTTCTGTGGGCCATAACCGGTCCAGGCACGCGAGTGGGTGTTGGCGCCGAGTGCCTCGCTGACCCTGATGGTGTCATCGGCACTGCCGCTGTCGACCACGTGCACTTCGTCGACCCAGTCGCGCACACTCAGGATGGCGGTCGGAATGCGGTCGGCCTCGTTCTTGGCGATGATAAAAACCGAAATCGGCAGCTTGTTCATGAAACCGTCCCCGTGTAACCGCGCGGACACTTGTCCTGCAGCCCCCAGTGATGCGGACAGCCGAGCAGGAGCCACGCGAGTTGCAGAAGATAAATGACGGTCTTCTCGCGTTGCCTGGCAAGCAGGCCCAAGGTCAGGAATGTCGCCGCGAGATTGACCAGCGTGTTGATGAGCAAACGCAGGACACGAATAAATGTAACAAAGAACGCCAAGGGTACGTTCATGGTTTTGCGATAGAAGGTGAGGCGCGAGCGCAGCATCTCGATCTGTGCGCCACGGCGCTTGCCGCGCGTGTTCGCACCCTTGAGGTGGGTGATGCGCGCCGCCGGTTCCAGCAATACCCGCCAGCCGTGCACGCGCAGGCGGTGGCACCACTCGGTTTCTTCGAAATAGAAAAAGAAGTCATTGTCGAGTGAGCCGGCTTCGCGGATGGCGGCAATGCGCACCGCCATGCAGGCGCCGACCACGCTTTCCACTTCCGTTAATGTCTCTGGATAAGGGAGGCGTGGAACGTGCTGCAGAAAGCCCAAGCCCAGTTCTCCGAGTATCGTAGGAATGCGGCCGCTGGAACGCTGGCGCTGACCTTCGGCATCGACCAGTTGCCCGGCCACCACCGCGCAATGCGGGTTGGACTGGAAGACCTTCTCGAAATGCGTCAGCGTATCGGCCTCAAGGAAAGCGTCATTGTTCAGCAGCACCACGAACTCGCCGCTGGCACGTGCAATCGCCTGGTTGTTGGCGCGGGCAAAGCCATTGTTGCAGGGATTACGGATGATCTGCACCTGCGGGTAGCATATCGCAACCTGTTCGGGTGTGCCGTCGGTGCTGCCGTTATCCACGACAAAAATCTCGTCGTGGACCGGATCCCAGGCTCGATGCAAAGCGGCCAGCGCCTTGAGCAGCATCGCCGCGCCGTTCCTGTGTACAATAATAATTGA
>Ga0315270_10000332_pt1 | contig 26472 bp, 22 predicted proteins | sample C1_bottom_MG_FD_204932 | JGI IMG/M metagenome (GOLD analysis project Ga0315270, IMG submission 204932) | Sediment microbial communities from Yellowstone Lake, YNP, Wyoming, USA - C1_bottom | ecosystem: Environmental > Aquatic > Freshwater > Lake > Sediment | place: USA: Wyoming | collected...
TGGTGGTGCAACCATCCAAGGCACGCTTGACGCGCATATTTTCGTCAGCGATCTGTTTTTCGCGAATGCTACGAGCTTCGGCCTCTTTTTCGGCCAAGACTGCGGCGGTACGGTCGCTCCATTCCACCACGGTACCAAGACGATCACCAGTGTCGCTCATGACGGGGGTCGCAATCAGCGCAAAGGTACGTCCACCGACCACGATTTGTGTGCGATAAGTGGTGCTCAACGATTTCAGCATGCCACGCTGATGTGCCGGATTTTTGTGGAAACTGTCGATATTTTCGCCCATCAGTTTGGACGCATTGAAGTTCGGCAAATCCTTGCGCAGATCGGATTCGGCTGTTTTGAGCATGCTTCCAACCGACTCGTTCATGTAAACGATGTTCAAGTTGTTATCGGCAATCATGACATTGGTCGAGCAGCCATCTAGTGCGCGTTTTACGCGCATGCTTTCGTCAGCAATAACTTTTTCTTTGTTCCTGCGCTCCAACAAGTCTTGTTGCATTTTCATGAGCGCTAGCATCAGTTTGCCGGTTTCGTCATTCGACTTGATTTCAATCTGACTGGCCAAATCGCCAGCGGCCACTTTTTCCGCTACGTTAAGTGCTATTGCCAGAGGGCGGACAATTGCGCGAATGAGAAGAAAGCCCAGTCCAGCTGCCAGTCCGAGGCCAATAATGATTGACGCCAAGGATACATTGCGCAGCGTGTTGTAGCGGCCTTGCGCCTGAACATATTCGTCCTTGGCTACATCGAGTTGTAGTTTACCCAGGGCTTTCACACCTTCTTCTACCGGCGCATAGAGCGGGCGAACTTTTTCAATGACGATTCTTTCTGCTTCTTTCAACTGATTGTTGCGCAAGGCTTGCATGGCTGGCTTTAATCCCTCCATGACAAAGCGTTTCCGGTCATCAGCAAATTTGTCCGCCAGTTTTTTTTCTTCTGGCGTCAGCGATGTCGCCATATAGGCATCCCATGTTTTGGAAATTTCGACGATATTTTTCTCAATCATGTCTGTTTGTTTGGCAACAAACTCTGGTGTCGGCGTAACCTGTGCAACAGCCAATGCCAAGCGATTTTTCAATAACAAGGATTCAATTTCGTCTATTTGCCCAAGCGCAACAGTTCGATCTTCGTATACGCTACGTAAACTATCGTTGGTTTTACTGCTGCCATTCAAGCCCAGCAGTCCGATCATCAGCAATAAGGCTGACATGAATCCTAGGATCATTATCAAGCGTGACTTAATGGTCAAATTCTTAAACATGTTCACTCTCCTAATCAATTCAACAAAATAATTGCATACCAAATTGCAATGCTTTTTAGGCTCCTGCCTGAGCAACCAATTCCATATCGCTGCTAGTCATGAGCTTTTCGATATCGACCAAGATCAACATGCGATCGTCTACCGTGCCCAGCCCCATCAAATATTGCGTATCCAGCGCGGCGCCGAATTCTGGCGCTGGCTTGATTTGCTCCGAAGTTAAGGAGATGACGTCGGAAACGCCATCCACGACCATACCCACTACGCGCTTTGCGACATTCAATATGATCACCACCGTAAGTTGGTCATAAGTCACATTGCCCAAGTTGAACTTGATGCGCATGTCCACGATCGGTACGATAATGCCGCGCAGATTGATCACGCCCTTAATAAATTCCGGCGTATTGGCGAGCACCGTTACGGCGTCGTAGCCACGTATTTCTTGCACCTTAAGAATATCAATGCCGTACTCTTCTTTGCCCAGTGTGAAGGACAAGAATTCATTATTCGCCATGGCTTCGCTGCTTAAAGCTTCTTGTGTTGCTTGCATTGCAAACTCCTTTCAGACTTCTTGTCGCTTCAAAGGGTTAAGTTTTGAGGGCTTCATGCGCACTGACGTTCCATCGCAAGGTCTTGATTGATGCGTACCAGGGACGCTACATCCAAGATCATGGCCACACGCCCATCGCCCATGATGGTGGCGCCGGAGACATGCGGTACTTTGCGGAAATTGGCCTCGAGACTTTTTAGCACTACTTGGTGTTGGCCAACCAGTTCATCGACGAATAGCGCAACTTTTTTGCCATCCGCTTCTAGCAAGACCAGAATGCCGCGTTCCGGCTCGCTAATGGCCTTGGGAATACCAAAAACTTTGTGCAGTGCGACCAAGGGTAAATAAGCCCCACGCACTTGCACTACGGTGCCCTGACCACTAATGCTCTTGATATCCTCGATCCGAGGCTGTAATGACTCGGAGATAAAAGTCAGTGGAATAATAAATATTTGGCCGCCAACTGCGATCGACATACCGTCCAAGATCGCTAGTGTCAAAGGCAGGCGAATGGCGATGGTGGAGCCGTGTCCGCTTTCAGAACGGATTTCGACTTGCCCGCCCATTTCTTGAATGTTGCGTTTGACCACGTCCATGCCTACGCCACGCCCAGAAACATCGGTGACTACATCCGCAGTAGAAAATCCCGGCGCGAAAATGAGTTGCCATACTTCTTGATCTGGCATGCCGTCATGTACCGGCAGTCCACGTTCTTTGGCCTTGGATAGGATTTTGGCGCGATTCAGTCCGGCGCCGTTGTCACTGACTTCAATAACGATATTGCTGCCCTGGTGGAATGCGCGCAGGGTGATGGTGCCCTTGGCATCCTTGCCGGCGGCCAAGCGTACATCCGGCATCTCGATGCCGTGATCGAGGCTATTGCGCACCAAATGTGTGAGTGGATCGGCCAGTTTTTCGATCAGGCCTTTGTCCAGTTCCGTGCCCTCACCAACCGTTTTGAGTTCAATTTGCTTGTTGAGCTTGCTCGCCAGATCGCGTACTACGCGTGGGAAACGGCTAAACACGAAGCTGATCGGCATCATGCGGATCGACATCACGGACTCTTGCAAATCACGTGTATTGCGCTCTAGTTGCGCCATGCCATTCAGTAAATTCTCATGCAGCACGGGATCGATATGTGCCGAGGTCTGTGCCAACATGGCTTGGGTGATAACCAGCTCACCCACCAGATTAATTAACAAATCCACTTTATCGGTGTTGACGCGGATGGTAGTGGCGTCGGGGGATTGCGGGCTGACGGCAACCTTATCAGAGTCGCGGCGGCCCATCTTGACCGAGTCTGCGACTGGATTATCCGCAGCGCGACGTCCCGGTGAACGTTCAAACCCTGCCGGTTCAGATGGCGGCGGTTCGATGTCAGTGAAAAAACCAAAACCTTCATCTTCAACCGCAGCATTTGCGGCTTCAGTTGGGTTGGCGACATCGGTAAAAAAACCATAGCCGTCGTCTTCTTCGAGTTTGAGGTTAGCCGGCCCAAATATCACCTGATCCGGTTGTGCAAAAAAGGCAAAAGTTTCCCGAAGTTCTGATTCGCTCGCACTGCTGCTTAGATTCAAGCGCCAACGAGGTGGTGATTTATCGGCGCCATTTTCTACAATTTCCAACTGCCCGAGATTGGACAGTTCAGCGAATAAATTATCCAGTACGGCATCAGCATCCGGAGTGAATTCAATGTGATGGCAAATTGCCGCAGTCGTAGCCGCAGCGGGCTGCGATTTTTTCTTGGCCTTCTTCGGTTTGGCGGACGTATCTTGAGAAGCGCTCAGCGCCTCTAGTTTTTCACATACCGCAGTAATAATGGCTTCATCAACATCGCCACCATTTTGGTGTGCGTCTAATTGGGCTTTTAAAACATCCCCCGCCTCTAAAAAGGCATCGATCATTTCGCTACGCAGGGCCAACTCTTCCTTGCGCAACTTATCGAGCAAGGTCTCCAGCACATGCGTGACCGAGGTCATATCATTAAAGCCGAAGGTGCCGGCCCCGCCCTTGATGGAGTGGGCCGCGCGGAAAATGGCGTTCAAATCGTCGATGCTGGGCGCATTGACATCAAGCCCTAAGAGCAAGCTTTCCATCGAATTCAGGTGTTCCGCGACTTCCTCGAAGAACACTTGATAGAACTGGCTCATGTCAACGGTCATGGGGGACTCTTAGTTGGTATTGGGGGTTGTTTCGGAATTTCTATTAGCCGATGACTTTTTTCACGACATCCAGCAATTTTTGCGGATCGAAAGGTTTGACTAGCAAACCAGTTGCACCTGCTGCCTTGCCTTTGGCTTTCATGTCGTCGCCGGCTTCTGTCGTCAACATTAGAATTGGCGTGGTCTTGTATTGCGGAAGTCCGCGCAAAGATTTGATCAAGGTCAAGCCGTCCATCTTCGGCATGTTTTGATCGGTCAGAACTAGGTTGATGGTTTTGCTTTTGGCTTTGTCCAGACCATCTTGGCCATCCACTGCCTCGACCACATCGTAGCCTGCACCTTTTAAAGTGAAGGAGACCATTTGACGAATGGATGTCGAGTCATCAACTGCGAGAATTGTTTTTGCCATTTCTCTCTATCCTTAAATAACCGCGCATTTGTTAAGCGAAGAAGCCGCGCTGTATGCTTCATCGCAATTTCTTAGTTAGTGCTCCGGTTATCGGTACGGGGGCGCAGTACTTTAATTTTTTTAAACTAAGTTACTCGGATATTGGAAGACCGAGATAAGACTTTGGAGCTATGGAGAGTTTTTCGGGGGGGTAAGTCGGGAAAGAGATGCTCAAAAAGCGGAAATAATAGGATCTGCACGTCGCAGGCGGGAATCAAAACTGTCTTGGTTTCAATTCTTCGAGGAAATTAAGCAGCAGTTCATCGCTGGATTGCGCACGATGGCAAAAGTTTTTACCGGCAGAACCCGCGCGGGCTGCTTCAAACATAGTATTCATTGCAGCCAAACGGGCGCAGAAGGCGCGTTCTTCATGCGATATGTTAGGAGAAGCATGGTTTTGTGTTGAGGACATTTGTTTTCATGTGGGAAATTAAGATTTATAGCCCATATCGGACATATTTTCCAAAAATTTAGGGTTAGATGAAAAATATTTTGATGCGGGGGCGCCTTAATTTGATTAAGTTCTCCTTGCCGCTGATCAGGATAAAAAGAATTTACGCTAGAAATTATTTCTAAGGCCTAAATATATTGCCAGCCTGACCGCTAAAGAGGTTGCCATCCTGAGATTAAGGATGTTGATGATTACTTAAGGAGTGTTTGCATGTTAAGCAAAATGACGATCAAAGCTCAGCTGCTACTTGGTGCAGTGCTAACAGTTGCCATTATTTTGATTTTGGGTGGCACCAATATCTATTCTATTCGTCAAGGCACCGCTGCCTTGGCTGAAGTCTATGAGAAAAATGTTCAGCCATTAACCTTGTTACAGGAAATGGATGCCTTATTGAAAGAAGTCCGTTTCAGAATGGCCGCAGTTCCACTAGACCAGATGTCTATTAAGGGATCGCAAGATCAGCTTAAAGAAGCACGCGACCGCTTGCCGAAGATTTGGGCTGACATTAAGGTGGAACTTGCAGACGCAAAATTGGAAGCGGCGGATAAGGAAGCGATAGAAAAAATCGACAAGCAATTCTCCAGCCTGAATAATCTTCTGCAAAAACTTGATGGCCTGTATGCGGCCGGCAATAAAGAAGCGCTTCTTCCACCATTGCAGAATGAATGGCCACTGGTGAACCGGAATGTTCTTAAGCCGATTGCACAATTGATTTCGGTCCAAGATGCGGCGGTCAAGAAAACCTATGACAAGAATATTGCGCAAGGTAAAAAACTCACCTTAATTTCGATCATCGTGGTTGCCGTCAATATGGCCTTGATGCTGGTCTTTACGATTAGCTTGATCCGCTTGTTGAATCGCAACATTGCTATTCTCCAGCAAACATTGCGCGAGGTGGCCAATGGCGACCTGGGCGTTAGCGCAAATATTACCCAGCGTAATGAGTTAGGCGATATGGCCAATTCCGTCAATCAAACGGTCACGCAATTACGCAATATCATCGGTGGCGTGAAATCGGTGGCGGATCAATTGGCGCAAAACTCTCAGGGTATTTCCAGCGTTACAGAACGGGTTACATCGCGGGTCGACGTGCAAACCGATCGCATTATGCAGATTAGTGCCGCGATGGAAGAAATGAGCGTTTCTGTGACAGAAATATCCTCTGGGGCAGGCAATGTCGTGAATGCCTCCAACGAAACCCAGAGCATTGCCGAAAAAGGCAAAGAACATATGCACAAAAACATGGAGGCAAGTCGTCGCATCGTAGACTCCGTGGAGTCGTCAAGCAATTCAATCACTGAGCTGAGCCATTCTATCGGTAAGATCAGTGAGATTACCAAGGTGATTAAGGATATCGCAGGTCAGACCAATTTATTGGCTTTGAATGCCGCTATCGAGGCGGCACGTGCAGGTGAACAAGGACGTGGCTTTGCCGTGGTGGCGGATGAGGTGCGCAAATTGGCTGAGCGCACAGCTTTGAGCACTGCCGATATCACCAATATGGTTGAATCCATCAGCGCTAAGACCGATTCGACCGTGCGTGCGATGGAAATGGTCAAACGTGAGGTGGAAGGTGGTAGCAGCTACAATCAAGCGACCAATCAGACCCTGAACCAGATTGCCGAGGCCGCTGTGCATGTTACCGATTTGGCACACCACATTGCTTCGGCGACACAGGAGCAATCCAGTGCCAGCGAAGAAACCGCGCGCAACATGGAAGAGATTTCGAGTATTACCGAAGAAAACGCATCCAGCATTCATGATGTGCGCAAAGCAGCTCAAGGTTTGGCGGATACTGCGGCAGAACTGCAGCGATTGGTAGACCAGTTCAAGCTAGCGTGATGATTTTGGGAGAGCAGTAGTACCCTGCTGCTCTCTAAATTTTAGCGCGCCAATTCCAGCCAATAAATCGTAAATACAAACAAGAACACCACGAACTCCAGTAGCGTAATCCAACCCAGCATTCGTGCGATGCGGCGTTGAGTTGGGCGCATGCCGAGCCAAAATTTTTCTCGGTACCAACGATACGGCCAAAACCAAGACCAGCGCCGCATACTGCGCAAATGAAGATGAATGGCATTGCCCCAAGGGATCAAGCTGTGATCGATTTCTTTGAGTTGCTGCTCGCGCTCCTCTGTTGTCGTTTGATGGTAATGTTCACGCATGGTGAGCATTACCTTATCCGGCGTAGCGACTGTTTGTAGCGTAATTTCTAACGCATCTTTCAGCCCTTTGCCATAACGCAGCAAGATCCGTGTGTCTGGCTGCATGGCCTCGACACAGATATCGAGATCATAGTTAACGCCGTTCATTTCGTTCAATGCGACTAGATGAAAAGCCTGCCCTTCTGCCTTTTCTTCCCATTGCTTGATATCCAGGTATGGGTTCAGACGAAACAGGCGCTCAATATTTTTTAGAAATGCAAAAAGCTCAAGCGCTGATACAGGAATTTCCAATGTCACCCAGGCGCTGTTATCTTGGGTTGAAATGTCGTTCATGCGTCGGTATTGGCGATGAGCAGCGGTATCTTGAGCTTGCGCACCAAGGATTCCAATTGAATGCCGGAACGAATGCCTAGCATGCCCTTCGGTCGTGGTGTCCCTACGATCGCCAACGTTGCATGCTCTTGTGCTGCGGCTTCGATGATGCATTCCGTTGGGTCGCCAACGCGCACAATGGATTTGTAGGTGAGATTTCGTTCAGTGCAGCGTGCTTCCAGGGCGCGCAGTTGATCTGCGGCATCTTTTTCCAGCAGCCCTTCCACGTAGCGGCCAAAGGCGTCGCGCGTAGATGCGTTATTTAACCAATCATCGCCTTGCATACCATCCCATAAATCGGGTACGACCAATAAGTGGACAATCAGGGTTTGTTGCGGAATGGCCAGATCGAATGCTGATTTTTCTGCTTGCAATGCACCGGCTGTGCCATGGTGCGGCAATAATATAATTTTCGTATTTAACATAGCGCTTCACAAAAAAATACGCGGGAGCCTTGTTGTGACAAAGCTCCCGCGCATACTGCGTTATAGAACCTTAGGTGAAATACAGAACACCAAAGGCAATGACAAAGGCAAAGAACAAGGCACTAAAGTCCTCGCGCCGGTCGCTAACGAAAATCGACAGGCTGGTACCGCGTTCAAATTTTGGGGCTTCCATAGTCAATCTCCTTTTAAACGAATTCTTTAACGAACATGAGCACGACGATCAGGGAGCCAACGGCTTTCAAGGTTCCCACGACGCCACCGATGATCAATGGTGCACCACCTGCTTGCTTAAGTGCTTTGCCGGTAATCTGCATACCCAAACCAATCAGGCCAAAAGCGAAGAGCCAAGCAATCCAGTCACGATAAGCACGAATGTGCTTAGAATCATGCGTAGCCGCTTTGTTCGCTTTTTCGATGGCGCCCTTGGCTATGGCATCCAAGCCAGGGATTTTGGTCACGGATTTAAGTACGCCACTTTCCTCACGCGTCATTACTTTCTTGTTTGCGATTAGGTCTTGAAGCGCTTGGGTCTCTTGTGCATTGCGCATCTTGGACAATTCGCCTTCCAGTGCGCGAACTTCTTTGGCTTTAAGCAACTTGTCTTCTTTTACTTCAGCACTGCTGAAGTATTTACCTTGGTAGTGCCCTGCCGGTGCAAACACACCAATTGAGCTCAAGGCGAACATAGCAATGAAGCCAAGCACGAACACTGGGAATTTTGCGACTAAGACCTGCCCTAAATTGACCTTTTGCGCACCGGCCTCATGCTTAACAAACCACGCAGCAAGCCAGAGTACGATGATGGGCAGGAACAGTACGCGAGTAATGTTGAAAATCTCCGCGACTTTCAGCGTCTCAATCCCTTTCGAGTCAAACGCTAAGGCAGCGCCGGCCACTTGTGCCGAGTTCAAGATCCCTGTGCCAGCCCATGAACCAAATTGCACAGGTCCCATGTTGAACATATGGCCGACAGTTGGGAAAATGAACATGCAGCCCACGCCCCAAATCAGGATGGTGCCAATGGTGTAGGCAATTTCTTCCGCCTTGGCTTGCACCACCGGGGACGCCGCCACCGTTGCAGAAACACCGCACACGCCCATGCCAGCCGATAGCACTGCAGTCATGGAGTTGGGGCAGCCCATGCGCTTACCCATGAACAATACAATGCCGACTGAACCCAGCACGAAGATGCCGATCATAACCACAGACAGGGCACCCAATTGTGCCAATTCTGCAGCACTGTACAAGGTGCCAAGTAAAATCACGCCGGTCTTCAGAAAGAAGCGTGCGGTGCGTATGCCATTAGCGGCCCAAGTTGGTATCTTGAAGACATTGACGATGATCATGCCGATCACGATGCCCAGCACCACATAGTTAAGATTAAAGATATGGGCGAAGTCCCAGGAGAGAATACCCGCATCCTTCACTGCTTTACCCCAATTGGAGAAGACGGGATCTAGACCCCATCGAACAATAAAAGCAATCAGGAGGATATAGGCGATCCCAGGCACGACTGACATGTAGTAGTCCAGACTGCCTTCGCTGGGTGACCAGATTAAAGTCAACAAACCAATCAAGACAAAGGCGCCGCCAAAATAGTAGGACAACTTAGTTTGTGTGGCTTTTGCTTCGTCAAATTTCGACTTCGGCATTTTCATGTCCGGCGCAGGTTTGCCATCCGTTGCAGCGATTTCGGTCGCGACTCGCAATTCAGCGTCGAATTTTTCTTGGACTTTCTGGTGATCGCTATATGCGGACTTTTGTAGATAAGACTGCGGACCGTCGACTTTGCCTGAAGCATTGAGCCATCCCCATGCCAGCATGATGATGCCGATAATGAGCAGCGCTGGCGATTTGACTGTGTAAACCATATTGATCTTCCTCCATCTTGGGCTTTAGTCACCCGAATTTAAAAGCAAGCGATCCCCGTTAAGTCACGGATTCGCCGTTCTTAGCTTTTTACTTTATCCCTTAGAATTATTCGGTCGGTAGCTTGCGTGCTTTCCAGTCGGGGTAACCGGAGCGATACCAGTGAACGTTCTTGTAGCCGTTTTTGGCTAGAACGACAGCAGCTTTGTAAGACTTGAAGCAGGTGCCGGAATTGCAAAATACGACGATGTGAGCATTCTTATCCGCTAATTTGCCCATGTCGAACTTATCTTGCGATGCATCGAAATCGGCAGCCTTGGCGCTTTTCTCTGGATCATAGGGTACAGAAATCGCGCCCTTGATACTGCCTTCACCAAATTCAGATGCCTTGCGTGTATCGACCAAGGTTGCACCTTTGGCTTGCAAGTCTTGAACCCCTTTTGCATCGACAAGTTTCACGCCGGCGGGTGCGGCTGTAGGTGTTTCAGGATGAGCCTGTGCGGATGCCAGGCCGGAAGCTGCGATTAAACTGAGTGCTGCAAAGGCGATCGTAAAACGTTTAAAGCTGTTCATGCTGCATTCCTCCAAGTGACGAGTTCAAGATTGATAACAACACGTGATCGTATTTAGTTCCATCCGTGTGGTACATCTCTTCATTTTTTTCTTGTGGGCTCTAAACGGCCTTTACCCCTAATGCTAGTGTTGGGCGTCCTAACTTTTTACGCGGACTATTTTTTGAAGTCAACAGTAAAAAATCAGATATGACATTGCAAAAACAAATGCTATGACACACAGTTTTACTATCGGCTAATACGCTAATTTTCTTGTGCTTGCGGCACGTGCACGACGGTGACGTTGCATCGCGCTTCGGCAGCAACTTTCGTGGACACGCTACCCAGTATTCGGCGTAGCGCCGACGATCCACGTGCGCCGATAATGATTTGATCGACATGATGGGTGCGCGCAAAATTCAGCAAGGCATCAGCAGTATTATTTGCCTCCAGCACGTGGAAACGAATTATTTCGCTGCTCAGGCTCAAGGGCTGTGCCCAGTGCCGCATTGCAATCAAGTGTTGCGTATGTAGACTATTGGCAAGTTCGCGTGTTTGATCTTCCTCAGTCAAAATCGATGGTGCCTCGACGGTGCAGCAAGTAATACGGCAATGTGCGTCGGCTGCAACAGCGCGACGCACCAGTTCGCGCATGGCTTGCAACAATCTTTCGTCGGCACGTGGAATATCCAGCGCCACCAGAATATGTGGCGCGCTACTGAGGTGCTGAGAAAGTTCTGGGCAGCTCTTTACGGTCGCGAACCAAGATCGGTACCAGCGTTGCATAATCGTCAACAGCCCCGCAGATTTAAGTCGAAAAGCGCGTGCGGTGAGTGTTACTTGCGCGCTATGCGCCAGATCAAAAGCGATTTGTGCGGCGCTTGCATAGCGATTCTCCGAGCGCACTTCCAGGCAGTGCAAAATGATTTCCTGCAGCCAGGGTGGCACAGTCGGATTAATGGCGCGTGGAGGCGTAGGATCGAGATACAAGCGTCTCCGAAAGCCACTGATGCTGACGGGATTGCCAAAGGGTAAATGTGAGCAAGCCAATTGGTACAAAATGACACCAAGCGCGAATAGATCGCTACGCGGATCACATCGGATTGACAGAATTTGCTCCGGTGAAATATAGGCCGACGTTCCCACCGGCTTGTGAAAATCCTCTTCGATCAAATCAGGTAAATGTGCGTGATGTGCTAGGCCAAAATCGATAATGACGGCAGTACCATCCGGACGAAATAGTACATTCGCCGGCTTCAGATCCAAATGCACGACATTTTGCCGATGCAAGTCATGTAGCGCATCGGCCAGGGCTTTGCCCCACTGGACTATTTGCCCAATGCTGGCAGCGCTGCGTTCTAAATAGTCATGCAGCGAAGGTCCGGCGATATATTCCATGACGAGATAGGGTTGTTCCGCCATATCACCCTTGGCGAAGAACATTGGCACATGCGGCCCGGATAATTTCTCCATAATCATTTGTTCTACTTCAAAGCCGACATAGCAGGCGGGATGATTGCCGAATCCCAGTTTCGGAATTTTCATGATCAGTGGTAATTCGACGCCAGCCTTGCTGACACGGTAGATCACCGCCATCCCGCCCTCGTGTATTTTCTCCAAAAGCCGAAAGCCATCAATTTCGCTACCGACCTGCGGTAATTGGTCTGCCTGCATGCTCAATACCCTCTTTCTAGGCGCTGAGCCAGCCGTGGTGGCAAACCGGCGGCCAAGATTTTTTGCGCAGTTTTTGCGTGGTCGTAAGGTACCCTGAAATAAGTCAGTGTATTTAAAGTGCGATCGCAAATAGCATAACTGGCCGCAGGATTACCGTCGCGCGGCTGCCCGGCAGAGCCCACAATGGCTAACCATTGACGGCTGGTTAGCAAGGGCAGCGCCACCCCGGGTGTTGGGTAAAATACCTGTGGGTACGCCCTACCCGACTGCGTTTTGTAATACAGCGTAGGCTGATGAATATGGCCAGAGAAAATGAGGCGTGCCTGCGTGGCTTGCATGCAGCGTCCGGCTTGCCTGGGACCGGTGATATAAGTCCATTGTTCAGGAGTTTCGGCGCACGCATGCACAAAATACATGTCTTCATGCTGCTTAAACAAGGGCAGGTTTTGTAACAATTGACGTTCGGCTTGGCCAAGTTGCGCACGGGTCCAATAGATGGATTCACGTGCGTTAATTTCCATGGTCTCGCACAATCCGGAAACTGCGGCCGCATCGTGATTCCCCTGAACTGCAAAGGCCCCTTGCTGCAGCAAATCAACCACAATCTCCAGGCAGGCCACGGGATCCGCGCCATAGCCTACCAAATCACCGACAAAGGCAAACTGTGTCACAGACTGCGATTGGGCGTGCAGCAAGCAGGCTTGCAGCGCCTCCAGGTTGCTATGAATATCGGAAAAAATTGCCAGTTTCATCGATGACTTAATCCTGTTTTCAAAACATCATAACTGAAGCTGGCGCATCGTAGCTGAGATCGAAATATTTGGCGTAAGAAAGTTCTGTTCTATACCATGGCAGGGATGGAGGAAATTCGATGAACCTAGACAGCCCAAGCGCACCACAACAGTACAGTGCGTGGCGTCCGCACCCGCATTTGTACCAGATACATACTTGGGTTTGGCTGGATGCCCTTTCCAAGCAGGCTGGGCGCAACATCCAATTGATCGATGTTCCAGATGTTGAATGGGATCGGATTCAAGCACTCGGTTTCGATCTAGTTTACCTGTTGGGAATCTGGCAGCGTAGCCCAGCTGGACGGCATATCTTTCGTACCGATGCGGCATCCTTCCGCGTTTTTGATCACGCGTTGCCTGGTTGGAACATCGAGTCAGTGGTTGGCTCGCCGTTTTCCATTCAGGATTATGTACCCGACACACGCATTGGCGACTGGGATCAGTTAGATGCGGTGCGAGCCAAATTACACGCACGCGGAATGCGCTTAATCCTGGACTTTGTACCCAATCACACTGGCCCAGATCATGTTTGGATCGATGCGCATCCTGCGTATTTTATGCAAGGCACCGAAGCGGACTTTCAACGTGACCCTACTGCCTTTCACCTGATCGAACGGTCGGATACCGCACCCTGTTTTATCGCGCGTGGCCGCGATCCCTACTTTGCGCCTTGGGCTGATACTGCGCAGTTGAATTACGTTAATCCCGCAACGCGTGCGGCTTTGATCGCAAGCTTGCAGCAAATTTCCCAACATTGCGATGGCCTGCGCTGTGACATGGCAATGCTGGTGTTGAATGATATTTTCAGCCACACCTGGGCGCATTTATTGCGGGGTGAAAATTTCCCCGAAAGCGAATTCTGGACTGACGCCATTGCCGCCCTGCCCTCTAATTTTTTGTGGATGGCCGAGGTGTATTGGGATATGGAATGGCGTTTGCAGCAATTAGGCTTTAACTATACCTACGACAAGCGCCTATATGACCGACTGGAAGGTGCAGTGCCCCAGGAAATTCGCGCACATCTGAGCGGCAACAGCGACTACCAATGCCGCATGGCGCGATTTCTAGAAAACCATGACGAGCCGCGCAGCGCAAAGACTTTCGGTCGTGCTCGGCTACCTAGCTTAGCAGCTATGCTCGCCACCTTGCCTGGCCTGCGATTTTTCCACCAAGGACAATTCGAGGGCAAAACATTGCACTTGCCTATGCCCTTGAACGCGGCGGCGGATGAAGCGCCGGATCAAGAATTGATCGGTATTTATAAAAAAATTCTGGCGCTTGGTGCGCAGGCAATTTTTCATATCGGCGAGTGGCGCTTGCTCGAGATAAGCGCTGATACTGACTCCACACATGAACAGCTCATCGCCTATCGTTGGCGCCACAACGAGGCGTATAAGCTGGTGGTAATAAATCTGGCTGAACAAAGCGCACAAGGACGGATCTGGATCGCGGATGAATTGGTGCACGCAGCACACTACAACTTGCGTGATGAGCTGTGCGACATAAGCTATTTGCGCGAACAACAGGATTTGCTGGCCCACGGGTTGTATGTGCGCCTCGACGGCTATGGCGCACATATTTTTTCAATCAATACTGGCTAGCCATCAGCCCGATTTGCGGAAACATCACTCAGACTTTATCCAATTGCTGCCAGATGCAGGCCCCTTTGCTGGCCTTGTCGATATCCGCCAATAAAGCGGTATGTGCCTCAAGCTCTTCGGCACTGGCATATAGAACCGACAGCGGCACACTCGGTGTGAGCGAGGCATCTGCTGCAACGGCTTGCGGCGGCGGAGCCATATCGATCATCAAGCTTTCCTGGCCGCGCGTCATCGCGAGATAGACCTCGGCTAACAGTTCGGCGTCGAGCAAGGCACCGTGCAAGGTACGGTTTGAGTTGTCCACGGCATAACGTTTACACAGTGCGTCTAGATTGTTTTTTTGCCCTGGGTGCAATTCCTTGGCCAGTTTCAAGGTATCGATCACGCCGGCGCAATAAGTTCGCACTGAATCCAAATTGAGCAGCGATAGCTCGTGATCGAGAAAGCCAACATCGAACGGCGCATTGTGGATCACCAATTCGCCACCATCGATGAAGCTCAAAAATTCCTGGGATACCTCGGCGAATTTGGGCTTGTCTTGCAGGAATTCCAGGCTGATGCCATGTACTTGTTGCGCACCGGCATCGATCTCACGCTCTGGATTGAGATAGCAGTGATAATGATTACCGGTGAGCCGACGATTGATCATTTCCACCGCAGCGACTTCGATAATGCGATGACCCAGCGCCGGGCTCAGGCCAGTGGTTTCAGTATCCAGAATGATTTGGCGCATGAATTTCCAGTGTTTATTATGATTGTTTGGGGACAGCGTTAGGCTTGTGTGGCACAGCCCTGATTAGCCAATTGGTCGGCGCGCTCGTTGCCTTCATGTCCGGCATGTCCGCGCACCCACAGCCATTCGATATCGTGTTGCGCAGCTAGTTGATCCAGCTCCAGCCAGAGATCCACATTCTTCACCGGCTTTTTATCGGCAGTCTTCCAGCCGCGTTTTTTCCAACCGGAGATCCATTCGCTAATGCCTTTTTGTACGTACTGCGAATCGGTATGCACTTTGACCTTACAGTGGCGATTGAGCGCTTCCAAGGCGCGGATCACGGCCATTAACTCCATGCGATTATTGGTGGTGAGCGGCTCGCCGCCAAACAGTTCTTTTTCATTTGCGCCGACGCGCAATAAGGCACCCCAGCCGCCGGGACCGGGATTGCCCTTGCAGGCACCGTCAGTAAAAATTTCGATCACTTCAGACAAGCTCTTTCTCCTGTTGCTCGCGCGTTTTGCGTTGGTGAATATGCTGGGATCCCTTTTGCGGCCCCCTTTGAGCCACTGGCGCAATCCCGCGTTGCGCCGCCAGGCGTTCGCTCCAGGATGGCAAGATGACGCGCATGCTATGCACACGCTTCTTGGCCAGCAGGCAATACACCCCGCCGCCGAGCGGCCACCAGCGATCGCCAGCCGCTTCCATGAATTGCAAACGCGATAACCATTTACCGCTTTGCACCGGCGGTACGTAACAAGCCAACTTGCCCGCCACCACCTCAAAACCGAGCAACGCCAACCAATCCTTCAAGCGCGGTAAGCTGATAAATCGGCCACGCCAGGGATACTCGTCACTATTGCGGCGCTGCAACGCGTGATATGCCCCCCATAGGCTTAACGGATTAAAGCCAGTGATTAGGACATGTCCTTCCGGGATCAGTACGCGCTCAACTTCGCGCAATATCTGGTGCGGCGAAGACGAAAATTCCAGCACATGCGGCATTACGACCAAATCCACGCTTTGGTTCGCAAGCGCCAGAAAATCGTAATCGGTGAGCAAACGGGCCGGGCGATAAGGACCCAGCGTCAGATGTGTTGGGATACGGCTAGCCCGCAATAGATCGTATTGCGGCAAGCCGAACTGTAATGCATTAAAACCGAAGATATCGCTGACCGCGCCATCGATATAGGCCTGTTCACGATCCAGCACGTAGCGGCCAAGCGTGGTGTCATACCACGGGCGTGCATCGCGCCGCCGTTCAACCTGCATCGCATCATTCAGATTTGACAAGCTCTGCTTCTCCGCCAACTATATGCATATGATTAAAATTATCCCCATCCCCGCTTTTGAAGACAATTATTTATGGTTGCTGGTGCACGGCGCCTATGCTGCCGTGGTCGACCCGGGCGACGCGCAACCAATATTGCACTATTTGGCCCAACATCATCTGACCCTGAGCGCCATCCTGTGTACGCATCATCATGGCGACCATGTGGGCGGTATCCGCCAATTGCTGTCTCATCATCCCGTGCCGGTTTACGGCCCCGCACATGAATCAATACCCGGACGCACCCATGCCGTGGCTGAAGGCGATCATGTACGGCTACCGGAATTAGACTTGGAATTGGCTGTCATCGACGTACCCGGCCACACTGCGGGACACGTGGCCTATTATGGCGCAGAAAGCCTTTTTTGTGGCGACGCCTTGTTCGCTTGCGGCTGTGGGCGACTATTTGAAGGTACCCCGCAAGTCATGCACCAATCCTTGTCCAAGCTCGCCCGCCTGCCTGACGCTACCTTGGTCTACTGCGCCCACGAATACACTCTGGATAATATTCGTTTTGCTAAAGTGGTCGAGCCGGACAATGCCGATTTATTGCAACGCGAAATCGATGACCGCAAGCGCCGTAGCCAGCATCAGCCTACCGTGCCCTCGCGCCTGGATTTGGAAAAACGCACCAATCCATTTTTGCGCAGCGAAATGCCATCGGTTATCCAGGCCGCGCAAGCTTACGCAGCAAGAAGCCTACCAGAACCATGGCAAGTTTTTGCCGTAGTGCGCGCCTGGAAAGATGCGCTGGATTGATCTGGTGGAATTGAAATAAATGCTTGACGCAGAAGACCTTAGGCCATTACCATCGCGCCAGTTCGCAAACCGAAAAAGGTTAACATCCGAATGTCTTTGCAGCACGCCAAACTGACGATAGCGATCCTTTTCGCGAGCCTATATAACACGACAGTTACAGCTGCCGACCCTGCTGCAGATATCTCCCCGATTCCAGCGACTACGATTAGCCCGGTTTTACCAGTAGCAGTAACGACGTCACAAGGCCTCCCAGTAGAATCAATTGCAGCTCCTGCACCACAATCCGTTTTAAACCCACTATTAGCAGCGCCAATTAGCGTCGATGTTGAAAGCGATAGCCCGGCTCCAGCTTCGATCATCAGCATCGAAACTGCCCCTGCGGATGCCGCCCCCCTGCTCAAAGCCAGCGATAGCCTGGGAAATCCGCAACAAGACTTGTGGGCGCGCATACGCGTCGGCTTCGCACTCAGCGAACTGAATAGCGATTTAGTGCAGGAAAATGCAAATTGGTACATCAAGCGTCCCGACTACGTTGCCCGAATGTTGGATCGCAGCAAGCGCTATTTGTTTTATATCGTAGAGGCCGTCGAAAAACGCGGCATGCCGACCGAGATTGCCTTGTTGCCAATGATCGAGAGCGCCTTCAATCCCAAGGCCTACTCGCGCGCCCATGCTGCCGGTTTGTGGCAATTCATTCCATCCACTGGCCGTAGTTATGGCTTGCAACAAAACTGGTGGGTAGACAATCGGCGCGACGTGATTAGCGCCACCAATGCCGCACTCGACTACCTGCAAAAACTACACAATATGTTCGGCAGTTGGGAGTTGGCGCTGGCCGCTTATAACTGGGGCGAAGGCTCGGTGCAGCGCGCCATCACAAAAAACCAGGCCAAGGGCTTGCCCACCGATTATCTCAGCCTGCACATGCCGCACGAAACACAGCAATATGTGCCGCGCCTGTTAGCGATCAAAAGCTTGATCCAAAAGCCGCAAGAATTCGGCATTGACTTGGGCGTTGTTCCCAATACCCCCTACTTCGCGCAAATCACCTTGACCCAGCATATTGATGTCGCGCTTGCCGCCAAGCTTGCCGATACCACATTGGATGAATTTACCTCGCTCAATCCGAACTACACACGTCCAGTGATCCAAGCGCGCCAACCAGCCACACTGCTATTGCCAGTGGATAAAGCTGAGGCATTTGCCGCCAACCTGGAAAATTACGAAAAGCCGCTGGTCTCCTGGCAACCCTATCATGCCAAGCGCGGCGAAAAACTCGATGCGATCGCCAGCCGCTATGGCATCAGTAGCTCTCGCTTAAAAGAAGTTAACGGCATTCAACTCAAGCGCGGTCGTTTCGGTAGCAATCAAGTCTTGTTAGTTCCTGGAAATGGCGGCGCCAAGCTAGAGGCAGCATCCTTCCGCGAAATCCAGACGGAACCAGAAACAGCCAGCAACGGAAAAATCTATACCGTGCGCAAAGGCGACACCCTACTCGCCATTGCCAAGCGTAACGGTGTTAAAGCTGAACAAATCAAAGCTTGGAATAAACTCAGTAGCAATCGTCTAGCATTGAACCAAAAACTGCGCCTTGCTACACCTGAAAAAGTTGAAACGAAAACGGCGAAAGTGGCAAAAACCAACAAGCCAAATGCAGAACCGCATCACGCCAGCACCGCAAAAGCGCAGCCCAAGCAAAAACAATATACGGTGCGTCGAGGCGACACACTGTATTCCATTGCACAGCGCTTCGACGTCGATCTGGATGATTTGCGACGCTGGAACAAACTCACCCACAAATCGCGCCTATTCCCAGGCGACAAAGTCACTATTCTTCTCGCAAAGAACGGTTAAGCTAGCTCCAAAGAAAACCATCATTCCGGCGCAAACCGGAATCCAAAATGATATATAGTTGAACGAATTTTTACACCCTCTTAGGCTCCCGCATGAAAATGCAGTGGTTGATCATAGATTGGCTTGGGGTTAAGCAAAAATTATCACTACAAGATATGCCTCTTTTTTTCTGCTAACTAGGGATTAGTCATGCGAAACGTGATAGTGCTTACATTGAGTACGATAATTTATGTATTGATTTTTGTGAGTGGCATAGGAAGATGGATTGGCAACATGAATCTTCCGCTCTCCCTTTTTATTTTTTCTGTAGTTATCCCTTTTGTATTTGGTTATTTCACGCAAAAATATCTTACCAGTAAGGCTATGTGGACTCCCATGACTACTTTAGTTATTCCGGTAATTCCAAGTGTAACTGAGCTTATTTTTAATCAAATTAAAACGGGGTGGAGGCCAATGGATGTCCCATTAAGCGCCACTCTTGGGTTTATTATTTTACAGGCTGTATTCGTTGTATTTGGTGCTTACGTTTACACAAGATGGAACGAAACAAGTCAGCAAAACTTGGAGGCTAACTAAGTAGCCTCTCTACTCACCTAATACTTAGTCGTTCTATACACTGAAGAAGCAGCTTTTAGTTTATATCGAATCGGCAAATAGGTGACAGTGCGCCACATGACCTAAATCAAAAACAGTCTGCGCCGGGTATTGCTGTGCGCATTTCGGCATGGCGTGTGGGCAGCGTGGATGAAAGTGACAGCCGCTGGGTGGGTTTGCTGGGGATGGCATCTCGCCTTGCAGGCGGATGATGGTGCGTCCATCGGCTGCGTCGGTGCTCGGTACTGCCGACAATAAGGCTTGGGTGTAGGGGTGCTTTGGATTACCCAGTACGGTTTCCACTGGGCCTGATTCAACGATCCGCCCGAGGTACATCACGGCGACATCGTGCGCGAGATATTCCACCACCGAGATGTTGTGAGTGATGAAGAGATAGGATAATTGGTGCGATGCTTGCAAGCCGCGCAACAGGTTGAGAATTTGCGCTTGCACTGAGACATCGAGCGCGCTGGTGGGTTCGTCGCAGACGATGAGCTGCGGTTTCACCGCCAGGGCACGGGCGATGGCGATGCGCTGGCGCTGGCCGCCGGAGAATTCATGCGGATAGCGCAGTTTGCTGTCCGAGCTTAGCCCGACTTCATTGAGCAGTTGATCGACATGCGTTTGGCGTTGGCTTTCATTGATCCCCAACACGCGCATACCCTCTTCTAATATTTCCATCACCGTCATGCGTGGATCGAGCGAAGAAAACGGATCCTGGAAAATGATCTGAAATTTCCCCCGCCGTGCGCGCAAGGCTTGCGGCGATAGGCACGTTAGCTCTTCACCGACGAATTGCACGCTGCCGGCGCTGATCGGTATCAATTGCAGCAGGCCTTTGCCGACGGTGGTTTTTCCACAACCTGATTCGCCCACCAAAGCCAGGGTGCGGCCGGGCGCGATGTGAAGCGAAACACCATCCACCGCCTTGACGCTGCCGACGGTGCGCTGCCAAAATCCTTTGCGGATTGGGAAGTGCACTTTGAGTTGTTCGACTTGCAGCATGGGCTGGGATGCAGTGCTTTCTGCATGACCAAGTGGTTCTTGCTTCGCTGCAGTTGTGACTGGCGCTTGCTGCCGTTGCGTTGTGTCACTCCCATACAAATGGCAACGTACACCACTGCCCCCTTCTCCCGCCAACCACTGCGGTGCCTGTTTGTGACACAGATCGAATGCTTGGTCGCAACGCGCTGCAAAACGACAGCCGTTAAACACTTGGTCTAAACGTGGTACGTTGCCGCTGATGACGGCCAGGATTTCGTTGCGCTTGGATTTTCGCGGCAGAGAGTCGAACAGCTTTTGTGAATAGGGATGGCGCGGGCGTTGGAAAAATTCATCGCGCGTGGCCATTTCAACAATCTCGCCGGCGTACATCACCGCCACTCGTTGCGCGACCTCGGATACCACGCCCAGATCGTGGGTGATGAACAACATACCCATGCCCTTTTCCGCTTGCAAGCTGCGCAACAGCGCCAGCACCTGTGCCTGAATGGTTACGTCGAGTGCGGTGGTGGGTTCATCCGCAATCAGCAAATCCGGTTCGCACGCCAGGGCGATAGCGATCATGACGCGCTGCTTCATGCCGCCAGACAGTTGATGCGGGTAGCTCTCCAACACGCGCGCCGCATCGGGTATGCCCACGGCTTGCAGTAAGGTGTGTTGTTTCTGGCGCAACTCGTCGTTGGCCAAATGCTGGTGTGTGATCAGCACTTCGGCGATCTGGCGCGACACGCTCAGTACCGGATTTAAACTACTCATCGGCTCCTGGAAAATCATCGCCATGCGCGCACCGCGGACTCCGCGCATTGCGACCTCGGGCAAGGCAACCAGATCGTTGCCATCCAGGCGTACGCTGCCCGATATCAGCCGTCCGCCAGGCGGCAATAGGCGCATCAGTGACAAGGCGGTCATGGATTTACCGCAACCGGATTCCCCAAGTAAGGCGAAGGTTTCGCCGCGCGCGATATGGAAGCTCACGCCATCCACGGCGCGCACATTTCTAGTGCCGGATTGAATGAGGGTGCTTAAGCTTTCGACCTCGAGTAAATGCATCATTACTGCACCCGCGGATCGAACGCATCGCGCACCGCATCGGCAAATAAATTCGCCGCCAGCACCAGCACGAACATGAAGAGAAAGGCCGCCGCCAGCAGCCACCACACCATCGGCTCGCGCGCCAGCTCCAGACGCGCGCCGTTGATCATATTGCCCCAACTATGCATGGAAGGATCGACACCGACGCCGACATAGGCCAGTACCGCTTCGGCCAACACCAGCGAGCTGAATTCAAGCGTAATGGTGATCAACACGATGTGCATGACATTGGGTACGATATGCCGCGTCATGATTTTCCAATGGCTGGCGCCCAGGGCATGCGCCGCTTGTACGTAATCGAATTCGCGCAGCTTCAAAGTCTCGGCGCGCAGCAAGCGGCACAACGATGTCCAGCCGGTGACGCCCAAGATCAGGCACAAAAACAACAGCCGCACATCCGCGCGCTGGGCCACTGAGGTGTAGGCTTCCTTGTGCAAGTCCATATACACTTGCAGCATCAATACGGCTGCCGCGATCAATAACACGCTGGGGATCGAGCTGAGGACGGTGTAAATGTATTGAATCAGATCGTCCACCCAACCCTTGAAATAGCCGGCCAAAATACCAAACAGCAGTGCGAACGGCAGCATCACCAGCGTGGCCAGAATACCAATGATCAGCCCGGTGCGTATGCTCTTCAATGCTAGGTACAGTACGTCCTGTCCGACTTTATCCGTGCCAAATACGTGATACTTCGGCGCAAGCTGGAGCAGCACCATACCGACCCATAGCAACACCGCGGTGGTCAGCAGCAAGCTGCGCCAAGGTAGATCTGTTTCGCCACGCCATATACGGTGCAGCATGCCGGCGAAACAAGTGTTTAACTTGGTAGCCAAGACGGATAGTAAAGTCACACACAAGGATAACCAAAGCATCATGGCCAGCACGCTGCCTTGGATGAGGAGATGCCATTGGTCGCTACGGCTGTTTGTGCGCTCTTGTCCCAAATGGCTGCCGCCGTATTTTAAGCGCGGGAAGATGCGCGCAATACTGCCATCACGTTGTTCCACGCTTTCCATCGCAAACAGATTCAGTGCCAGCGGCGCGGAATAGGTTTTCTCGACATGGGTACGCAAGGGCGTGACCAAGTAGTCAAATAGGCTGATGATCTCGCCGCTATAGGCGATTTTGTCTCCTGCCTTTTGCTGCGCTAAGGCTTCACGAAAATGTACCGAATCCAGCAAGCCGATGCTCACGAAGCACAACAAGATGATGCTGGAGGCCATGGCGGCGGGACTACGTGCGACCTTGCGCCAAGGGGCTATCAGGTGTGGCTTGCTGCGCGTGTAAGCGGCATACAGTGCGATGATCAACAGCAAAGCGTAGATCAACCAGTCGGTCCACAGCGGCGTCATTTGTAGCATCATGCCATCCTCACCCTTGGATCGACCCAGGTGTAAGAAATGTCGGTCAACAATAAGCCCAAGATATACAGCACCGATCCCAGGAATACCATGGCATGTACGATAGCAAAGTCCTGGCTGCGGATGGCATCGATGGTATAGCTACCGAGTCCGGGGATGCCGAAGAATGATTCTGAAACCAAGCTGCCCATGAACAAGCTCGGTATCACCACCACTACGCCGGTGAGAATGGGGATGAGCGCATTTCTTAGTACATGCCGAAACAGCACGATGCGTTCCGGCAATCCCTTGGCACGGGCGGTGCGCACATAGTCGCGGTTCATTTCTTCCAGAAAAATCGTACGATACCAACGGCTACTGCTGCCTAAACCGCCGATCACGCCGATGACCACCGGCAAGACAAGAAACTTGAAGGCATCAGTGCCGCCTTGGTAGCCTGAAATCGGCACCAAGTGCAACAATTTGCTGATCAAAAATTGTCCACCGATGATGTAGAACAAACCAGAAATCGACATCATGGCAACGCACAGCACCACGCCCACATAGTCAACATAAGTGGCGCGAAAAAAGGCCAAAATGAGTGCGAAGCTGATATAGACCAATAGGCCCAATAAAAATACCGGGGCCGCCAGGGCCAAACTGGGTAGCATGCGCACCTTGATGTCATGGCCAATGTCGCGACCATCGTCTGCAGCACCGAATTTAAAGGCGAACATGGGTACTGACTTACTAAAGAAAATTGTCTGCGTGAATTTATCCGTGTTGCTGGCTTGATTGTTGAACAGCAAAGCTTTGTCGTAACCATGCTCGGACTTCCACTTGGCGATAGCATCCGGCGTGACGCGCTTCATGCCAAGATGTATACGCGCCATATTGTCCGGTGTGTTTACGGCAAAGAATAAAGTGAAGATGAATATATTCACGCCGATGAGAATCGGAATGGCATACAACAAGCGGCGTAGCACATAAGCAATCATCGCGCGCTCTTGTCTCCAGGGGGCAAGGCGGCGGCATGTACTTTACGCCGATACGCCAGGAAGGCTGGCAGCAGCACAGCCGCCAGCAAGAGTAGCAGCACGCCCAGTGGCCATAAGATAGGCTGGTTCCATTGGCTGCGTTTGCGTTCCCTTGCCTGAGCATCGATACGCAGAAATTTCAGAGCGTTGTTGGCCATGAGATTGGGTTTCGCGTTGTAATACCAGGCGTGATACAAGGCGTAATTTTTTGGGTAAAAGCCCCAGATCCACGGCGCATCGCGACGAGCGATTTCCAGCATTTGCGTAATTACCTGTTGCCGCGCCGGCGTGTTGTCCATGTTCTTCATTTGCTCGAATAGACGATTGAATTCCGGGTTGTCGTAGTTGGCGGCGTTCTCGCCGTTTAGGCCGACTTTTTTATTCGGGCCATACAACAAGAATAAAAAATTCTCGGGATCAGGATAATCGGCATTCCAGCCCCACTCGAATATCTGTGCATCGCCCTTGAGCATTTTGTCCTGAAAACGATTGTAGTCGGTGGCGCGGATCACCAACTGTACATCGATTTTCTTGAGTTGCTTGACCAGCCATTCCAGACGCGATTTGGAATCGGGCCCGACAGCCGCTGTATCGAAATTGAGTAACAGCGGTTGCCCGCTATTCACGTCACGTCCGTTGGGATAACCGGCTTCCGCCAGCAGACGTTTCGCTTCTGAAATGGGTTTGCGCTCGGGTTTACCGCTAACCCAGTTGTACATGTAAGGATTGATGCCCGCCGCGCCCTCTGCGTTACCGAAGATGCCGGGCGGGATCGGGCCTTGCGCCGCGATACCGCGTCCATTGCGGAAGATGGAAATCATTTCCTCGCTATCGATGGCAATGGAGACTGCCTGACGTAACTTGCGCGCACGCTCGGTTGTGCCGCCGATCAAGATGTCCTGCATATTGAAGCCGATATAGCTGATGCTGGTGGCAACCGTCGTCTTAAGCTGTATGCCCTGCGCTTGCATCTCGGGCGTGAGCGTCGCCTCCCCCGTGCCGCCAATGTTGACGGCTTGGTCGAAGGTATCGGAGCTGATACCAGAGGCATCGTAATAGCCTTGCAGAAATTTATTCCAATAGGGGATATCTTCTTTTTCCAGGGTATACACCGCGCGTTCAATGAAGGGTAGCGCCTTACCGGCATCAGCCAATAGACCGCTGTCGCGATCACCGGGCTCGCCCTCGCTGGGATAGCGCTCCCCATGGAAATTGGGGTTCTTCACCATGACCATTTGTTTGTTTGGATCGTTTTCTGCAAGTAAGTAGGCGCCGGTACCGACTGGATACCAGTCAAGGCTGAAGTTCTTCGCCTTCATGCCCGGTTGTGCGTAAAACTTCTCTACTTCCCAGGGCACTGGTGCAAAAAACTGCATCGCCAGCCAGTATTTAAATTGAGCGTACTTGCCCTTGATGCGGATGCGATAACGATAGCGATCCAAGGCTGCGGCACCGAGCAAGGGATAGCGGTTGAGATCGAGATACGCTTCGTCGCCGTTGGCATTTTTTAATTTTTTATTTTCCGCCCCAAGCCGCTCCCCATATTCTTTTAGGCCCAAGATGTAATCAGACATCAAACCGAAAATTGGCGAATTCAGGCGTGGATGGGCGAGGCGCTTAATTTCATAAACATAATCATCCGCGATTAATTCGCGCGTGGCTTGTTGCGGTAAGTCAGTCGGGGCTTGTAAATTTGCAATCTGCTCTGGACGCAACGTTTGATAGACATATCGTCCCTGCGCATCTTGAACAAAGGCAGGATGTGGCTGGTAGTAAATGCCAGGTCGAATCTGGATTACATAATCGCTATAAGCGATTTTTTCAGGAGCGGCATCGGCCGGAAGCGCCTGATTTTGGGCATCAAAATATTGCACCTCAGGCATAGCCTGTGCCGTCAATGGCTCTAAGGTATAGGGGCGTTTTAAGTAGTGATATTGCAGCGGCGGTTCGTAGATTTGCCCAATAAAAATAATTTCATTCGAGGAATAGGAGCGTGCCGGATCCAGATGCTTTGGGCGCTCGTTAAACACGCTGTATAAGGTATTTTTGCCGCGCTCGGTTTCGGGATATGGGTCGTTCCATGGCGCCTTGCCGCAGGCGCTCAGAAGCGACAGCAGTAAAATCCCAATCCATAGACGATTAATACTCAACATGGGGCATGAGTTTAGCGCAAAACCGATCCTGCGATGCAGCGCCGGCTTGATTTATAATATGCAGTTCGTTACATCCAAATAAGGAAGTCGCCATGGGTTTTCTCGCAGGCAAAAAAATATTGGTCACAGGCCTATTAAGCAACCGCTCCATTGCATATGGTATCGCCCAGGCGGCGCGGCGCGAAGGTGCTGAGCTGGCTTTCACCTATCAGGGCGAACGTACTCGCGATCGCGTACTGGCCTTGG
>Ga0315270_10000333_pt1 | contig 26468 bp, 24 predicted proteins | sample C1_bottom_MG_FD_204932 | JGI IMG/M metagenome (GOLD analysis project Ga0315270, IMG submission 204932) | Sediment microbial communities from Yellowstone Lake, YNP, Wyoming, USA - C1_bottom | ecosystem: Environmental > Aquatic > Freshwater > Lake > Sediment | place: USA: Wyoming | collected...
AAACTTTTTCAGATTTAACAGCCAAAGCATGTTCCAGCACCTTGAGCGGGTCGTGCATCGAGGTTAGCGCCTCACCGGTATGGTTAAGTCTGGTTAAATCTGAAAAAGTTTTAACGATGGAGTCACGCATTTCTGCGAAACTTTTTGCCAGACTGCCCAATTCATCCTTGCGACTGGTGTCGATTTCAAGATTCAGTTTGCCGTGTGCCAATTGGTAGGCACTGTCTTTCAGCACGTCAATCGGCTTAGTGACCGCGCGTACCAGGAGAAATCCTATTAACAGAGCAGCGACCAGACCCGAAACGATCAGGCCGCCAATTTTTGTTTGGGTGCGTTGGACCTGGTCTGTTAATTGACTGCTACTTTCCAATGTCGATGCTTGCTGATTTTTAACCAGTGTATTCAATCTCTCCTGAATTTTTACAACCAAGGGTGACAATTCTTTTCTTATTACATAAGCATCTTGACGCCAATCCTCGGCACCGTGAATTTTAAAGAGCTGATTTGCATTAGTTAGCCAATTTTTAAACACTTTGTTGATTACATCAACGGACTCCTGTTGTTCAAACGTTAACATGTCTTGATTGTACTTGTTGAGGGCGGCAAGATTCTTTTCGGCCAATTCCGCATTGACCTTGAAGTTGGTTTTGTTTGTTTCTGCACGGAATGCCAAAAATATACGCAGCTCATTGATAGCATTAACAAAATTAGAGCGAAAGGCGACGATATCCAGCAATAATTGACGTCGCTCCGTACTGACTTTTTCACTGCTTTCGGACTGTAACATTTGTTGCAAATTCTGCATGACGGATTGTGCAAGTGGGTTCACTTCCTTGGCTGCAAATTTAATACCAGGCACATTTTTAAAATCATCGGTGGCATAAACCATCATACGCGCCTTATACCCTTGTAATTTTACGAGCTCTGCCTCAATCCCCTGTACCATCTTCAAGGTTTCTGGGTCAGACTTTACTGCTTTCATCGCGGATAGTGCTTCAATGGATGAGGTGATGCTGCTCATGTTGTTGAGGTAGGCATTTTTGTGCAAATCTTCCTTGCTCAGCAAATAAAAACTAAGTGAAGCTGATGCGCGATCCAGCTGGTCGACTATCTTTAGAGATTGCTCCATCGCCGGTTGCACATCATTTACCAGTGTGGCGAGCTTGTCCTTGTTGGATTGCATGCTGTTGTTGGCTATAAATCCAACCGCGACCAACAAGGCGATCAATATGCCGAAACTTGTCCAAATTTTCTTACGTATCGTAAATATAAACACGGCTTATGCTCCCAGCGTTGTTGGTGTAACTAAATACACTCCGGTGATTTCGGTTGTGTCACTCTATGCAATCAACTTTTTTACGGTCTCCAGCACATTCCCACCATTGAATGGCTTGACGATCCAGCCTTTGATCCCAGCTGCCTTGCCACGCTCTTTCATGCCTGCATCACTTTCGGTGGTGAGCATGATGATGTTGACATTTTTATTGCCGACTTCCGAGCGAATTTTTTCGACCATGGTTAAACCGTCCATATTGGGCATATTGACGTCGGCAAAAATCAGTTTGGTATCCGGGCTGCCTTTGATTTTGACCAGGCCGTCCTTACCGTCTACTGCGGTTTCAACAGTGATGCCATTTGAACTTAAAAACCCGCTTACTTCGGTACGTACGGCTTCTGAATCATCCACTACGAGTACTTGTGCCATGTTGTTTCTCCTTGCGTTAAGTTTTTAAAAAAGTTCCAGCTCGCCACCATTGACAAGTTCATTTACGCTTTGGTTGGATGCAGCATATTTTTCCGGCTCCCAATCCAGGCTAAAAATAAATTTCTGATAGATGACAATCGGGCTGGTTTTTCCGCCATTATCGTGCAGGGTAAACTTGAAGCAAAGCTGGGGGTCATCCGAGCCGAATGATATATATTTGCGTGCATGGTTGACGATGATGGGAATTTCTACCCTTACTTTGCCAACCGAATCTTTACTGTCTTTACTTCCGTAACGGTTTTTCAGGCCTCCCCAGATCATGTTGGAAAGTTCGCCAAGAATGCTATTGACGTGACGGAAGTGGGGTTCGGGAGGATTGATGAGCGCTTTTTTTGCTTCGATCGCCTCTATGATTTTGTCCTCTTCCATTTGCAGCATCATGTAGCCGCGGCACCAGTTGGTTTCGATCGGAATCAGGCTGAAAAGCTCACCGTAAATTACCTTGTCCTTTACGATATAGGGATGCTCTGCATCCATTCTCATTTCTTTGAAGGCCGTGTTCAATATGCCGCTGGTTATTTCCTTTATCCCCGAAATAAATTCACTGGGGTAGTGCCGGCTAAACAGAAAGGTTTCAACCAATTCTTTCATGCGACCAAAGTCGTTATGCAAATATGCGCCAACGACTGCTTTTTGCGCATCAGCCGGCAGGTCTTCAAGCGTACGTCCAGATTTCACACCCAGGAATATCGGCAGGTCAGGGCGTACCAGATGAACAGCACATGCCAGATCCAAACAGCTGTTCCCCTGATCATCCACTTCGGGTAAAAATATTCCCCCCAAATCGATATTGGTACCTAATATAGAAGGGATATTTTCCCTTTTAACTCGGTAACCGAGCAGTTTGCATTCATCAAAAAATGACTTCAATGCCCCAAGATTGTCGTTGCCTTGCTCAACAACAATGACCTTGCACAGTACTTCATGTTCGCTTGCTTTGGGATTGGCTTGAACACTTTGCTTGCCGGATAATTGCATTTCGATTCTCCCTTTCACTTTTGTTAAGGTGCATCAGAACATTTCCAATGCGCCCATTTCCACTTTTTCTTCGTTCTTTGATATTGTTGCAGGATCAAAATCCAGTTCGCCAATTGAAGATACATATAGGCTGCCGAAAAATTCGACTTCATCCCTTGCTTTGGCATGGATGTGTATGGCGTGGTCTATCGGATAACTTTCGACATACTTTAGGCTTTCATTACCCAATTTATTGGGCGTGGACATTCCGAGGTGCGGAAAAAACTGGAACAATCCACGCTTAAGGGTGCCGCACAAAATGTTGCCAATTTCGGATAAGTAGTCGTGATACCTAGTGAGTGATAATTCATCTGAAGGAATTTTCAAGCTGTCTGATACATATTTAAGTGAATTATTGTCAGCAGAAAAGTGCAAGAGGACGATCAGACGAAAGTCATATGAAGAGATTGTCAGCATGACAAAATTTTTGACATCAATTTTTTTGACATCAACTTTTTGTATATTCCAGCTTGAATGTAGTTCCGTTTTTAATGATTCCTCCAGATATTGTGGAAATAATTTTTCCAACCCGGTTTTTGCACGTTGTGAAATCATGGGAGCTTGTTGAGCGCAGAATCCAGCGCATGTACAGCGGCAAATATCATTTTTCCGCTGGCTTGAACATCCTGGAAGGTTGATGTGGTTACCAGATCACTTTTGTAAAGGCTATCCCGGTAGTTGGTGCTGAAACCCTCTGCTCGAATTGCCAGGGATCGCACCTCATCAGCAACAACCGCAAATCCGTGCCCGGCTTCACCGGCACGTGCAGCTTCGATAGCGGCGTTTAATGCGAGAACGACGGTTTTCTTGACGATAACGGCGAACTCTGTATTTTGATTAAGCATGTATTTGTTCTGCTGCATGAGCAAGGACATTTCATCGTCCCAGCGATGCAGAGTGGACAAAATATTCAATAATGACGAGACGTCTTTTTGAAGCTCAGCTTTACAGGCACTGGTGTTGGCTTGAAGCTGTGACAGTGTGTATGACAGGTCATTGACGCGCTGCTCAGTTTCCCGATTCGTTTTTTCAAGCAACTGGCGACATTTGTTAAGCGATGCTTCTGATTCATGTAAAAGGGAGGTGTGATCAGAACGCAATTTTTTAACAGCTTCCTCATGACTGTTACGTAATGTTTTTAGCTCTGAAGCGGGCACTTTGTCATTCAATTGCTGTTGCAGTTGTGTGCGTTCCGATTGCCATTCTGTCTGCAACCGTTTTATATAAACCAAAAGAAAATACGCCGCGCCCAGTGCCGCGCCCAGAATGATTCCACCAGCCAGTATGAAGAATACTATCATTACCTTTTCCTAAGAAAAATAAACCTTATCGATTATGGAATACCTAAATGGTGTTTCTAAACGTGTACTATTTTGTGCCGCGACTGGGAATTGCTTTATTCCTGATTAACTAGGTCACATAATAATCATGTACGGGTCAAGTCAAAGCCCCGAACTAGAGCTAAATAGACGGGTATTTCATTGATATCAATTCGCTTATCGTTTGAGGAGTTAACGGCGGGTTTGCTGGAATCTGTAGTGTGAAAGGTCTTTTTGTAGGTTGGTGTGCTTGTTGAGGCAACGCCTATGTTGCCAATTAACCTCGCTAGCGTTATCAGCTCAGATGAATAACGACTTCAAAGTTGAATAGCTGGGGATAATTGTGGGACACCCGAAATACGGGTGGTGGTATATACAAATGAACTTTGTACTATCGTTTGTGTTTGCGGAGGGGGGGCTTTATTTGTACAGTTAGAGTCGTTTCGACTATGCGGACTGCAACACCCCATCAACCAATCTTAATTGTCGCTGCATTTTTCCTGCGAGCTCAAGGTCATGAGTCACGACAATAAAGCTGGTTGTTAAACGCTCATTTAATTCCTGCATCAGGTCAAACAAGGATTTGGCGCTGGCGCGGTCCAGATTCCCGGTTGGTTCATCCGCGAGGACACAAACCGGTTCTGTAACCAATGCCCGTGCAACGGCAACCCGCTGCCGCTCTCCGCCCGAGAGCTCGGCCGGGTTGTGCGGCAAGCGTTTTTCCAGGCCCACGTTTTTCAGCATTTCTGCCGCAATTGGAGCGGCTTGTTCCATTTTCATGCCCCGTATCAACAAGGGCATGGCAACGTTTTCAAGCGCGGTAAATTCTGGCAACAAGTGATGAAACTGATAGACAAAGCCGAGTGAATTATTGCGTAATTTTCCGCGTTGTGTCTCGTTCATGGCTTGTACATCCTGACCGAGAATGGCTACGCTGCCACCACTCGCATTATCCAGGCCACCCAATAAATGCAGTAGCGTACTTTTGCCGGAACCGGAAGCGCCCACAATTGCAATACGTTCGCCACGGGTAATATCAAGGTTGATTCCATTCAAAACGGGCACATTGAGTTTTCCCTGGCTGAATGTTTTGCTCAGGTTGCGGCAAGATATAATGATGTCACTCATAACGCAAAGCCTCCGCAGGTTGTGTTTGAGCTGCGCGCCAGCTGGGATAGAGTGTGGCAATTATGCTGATCGCGAACGAAAAGAGGGCGATAACAATGACATCATCCCGTTGCAGGTCAGAGGGTAATTCACTGATGAAGTAAACACTTTTGTCGATGAATTGCACACCAAAAAAACTCTCGATAAATGGCACAATCGTGCCGATATTAAGTGCTACCAATACTCCGCTTATTACGCCAGTCAGCATCCCTGTTAAGCCGATGACAACTCCCTGAACCATAAAAATTTTCATGATGCTGACCGGTGAGGCTCCGAGGGTGCGCAGGATAGCAATATCAGCCTGTTTGTCAGTTACGGCCATGACCAGAGTGGAGACAATATTGAATGCGGCGACTGCGACAATCAGTGAAAGAATAATAAACATCATCTTCTTTTCCATTTGCACTGCGCTAAAGTAGTTTGCATTTTGCCTAGTCCAGTCACTGGTGTAGACGTCGTTTGGCATGTTGGGTTCCAGTTCGGCAGCAACGCGCCGTGCCTGATCAAGATCGTTCAAGCGCGCGCTTATTCCGGTGACTGTTTCCCCCATGCGATATAGTTTTTGTGCGTCGCTCATGTGTATCAATGCGAGTGCATTGTCATAGGGTGACATACCAATTTCGAAAATGCCGACGACGTGAAATTGCTTGAGTCGAGGTACCATACCCGCAGGGGTAACCTGACCCTGTGGTGTTATCAATAGTATACTTTCACCTACCTTTGCGCCAAGTAAACGTGCCAGGTCAACCCCAAGAACGATGCCAAATTCGCCTGCACGCAGATTCTCTAGTTTCCCTGATTTCATTTTGTTGCTTAATTGAGTAAGGCGTTCCTCATCTTCAGGCAGAATGCCTCGCACCATTACGCCCTGTACATTTTCATTTAATGACAACATTCCTTGGCCGCTTATGTAAGGTGCAGCGGCTTTTACCTTGGGGTGGGTTGCCACGATTTGTTGTATCGCCTTCCATTCGAAGATACCACCGCTAACGCTGGCAACTTGCAAATGAGGCGTGACCCCCAGTATCCGTGATCGGATTTCTTTCTGAAAACCATTCATCACTGATAACACAATGATCAGCGCTGCAACGCCAAGTGCGATGCCCAGCATGGAAATCATCGAGATAAACGAGATAAAGTGATTACGTTTTTTTGCGCGGGTATAACGCAGACCGATATACAGTTCGTAGGGAGACAAGTTGGGACTCAGCAAAAGTTAAAACAAGGCGCTAGTTTGCCATAAGCGCACTTGATTTGTGAATCAAACTTGTAATGGCTGTCGCATAGTCTTGATATATGTCGTTATAATTCCCCTTTATGTGCCCATAATTATTGATCAGCTATGCCAGACCATCTTTTTAATTCCTTGGAATCTTTTCAACACGCTTTTACGACAGGCTTGTCCGGTTTGCTCAATAAGGGCGGATTAGGGCCGTTTATACTGGTGTGTGCCAATGCGAGTTTTGATCCTCGCATAAAAGGTGTGACATCTGAAAGTCTGTCAGCGCAGTTTAAAATCCTCAGTGAAAAATATGTTAATGCCTTAACAAATGGGGACGCTATACAGGAGGTCGAAGAGGATTTGCTGGTGTTTTTTAAGTTGAATGCGGTTGGGTTTGAACAGCTGCAAGCGACTGAAACTCGCAATGTTGGTCCGTGGGAGGTGCAGTTTAATCAGCTGCGGTCGTTTCGTCCCAAGCGTATTTCCGCACAGGTACCAGAGTCGCTTCATGTTTCATTCGAAGAAAATGGATTTCATTTCAATAAGCCGTTTTTGCAAAAAGAAGCTTTTTGGTCGGGTGTGTTGAGTGGCCGTCATGCTACGTTGTACTACAACAAATATCCATTTGCCGATTTCCATGGACTACTTGTTCCGGAGCGTGAAAGTTGCTTGCCCCAGTTCTTGACAGAGGCACATCATTTCAATTTATGGGAAACAACCCTGGATTTGTCCCGCACACTTCCGGGCGTGGGCTTCGGATATAACTCTCTGGGTGCCTTTGCTTCGGTCAATCATTTGCATTTTCAGATGTTCGTTAAACCGCTTGGTTTACCTGTTATGCAAGGCGATTGGCAGCATAACGGTGGTAATAAATCCTACCCGACGGGCTGTGTTGGGTTTGATTGTGCGGCAGAAGCATGGGAATACTTGAATCAGTTACATGAGAAAAATACGCCCTATAATTTGTTGTACAGCAAAGAACGGGTGCATGTTTTTCCACGAAGGAAGCAAGGTTGCTATCGCCAACCAGATTGGACCAGTGGGTTTGCCTGGCTTGAAATGGCAGGGGGTATGATAACTTTTAATCGTGCTAGTTATGTCAATCTTGACCTGGAAACCATCGAGCTTGAATTGGCCAAGTTATCGGTATAAAAATGAAACAAGTTCATATTGTTATCCCCGATTTGTTTTTGCCGCCGCAACTGGCTTCATACGCCTATGGAGATTTGTATTTGCCTGCAACGCAAAAATTATTGGCGCGTGCACAGATTTCGCCTTTAACTGCCGACTCCCTGGAAGCCTGGTTATGCGAACGTTTTGATGTTGAGAATATGGCGATTGCACCATTATCTTTGCAAGCTGACGGTATAACGGCCGGCGATAGTTACTGGTTGCGAGCAGATCCTGTGGGTATCAGTCTGCAGCGAGAGCAAATGGTACTTCAGGCCGATATTACGTTGACCGTAGAGGAGTCTGCTCTTTTGTGTGCGAGCTTGAATGCCCATTTTGGACCAGATGGCTTAAGGTTTATTGCCCCGCATCCACAGCGGTGGTATTTGCAATTGGAAAAACCTCCCGGCATATCGACATATGCCTTGCCTCAAGTGGTTGGATCAAATATGCATAAGTTTTTGCCATATGGCGAAGAAGCACTCAGGTGGCATAGTGTTATCAACGAAATACAGATGTTGTTTCATGATCATATAGTAAACCAGGATCGCGAGCGGCTCGGTATGCGTCCAGTCAATGCTGTATGGTTTTGGGGGGGGGGCAAATTAATTAGATGTATTCGAAAGTCATATTCCCATTGTGTTGGAGATAGTGCGTTGGCAATGGCATTTGCACTTGAATCTGGCATGAGTACTCAGTTGGGAAGTGATGTTCTGTCGATTGCAGATGACCACTGGGCAGGAGATATATTGCTAGTCTTTGAGGCGTTGCGTGTTGCTTTGCTGAACGCGGATATTGGGCAATGGCGGATAGCTGCTCAACTATTTGAGAATAATTATGCCACCCCTTTACTTCGGGCGCTCGCTCAGGGGCATTTGGATAAGATTATTATTAATGTGCCTGCTGAAAATGGAGCAAGACAATTTGTTGTGAGCCGGAGCGATCTCTTACGTGTTTGGCGCCGCCCTAAACCTTTTGCCTTTTATTCTCATTCATTACATAGCACTTAATCAAAATCTGACTATCCTGTATTATGGGGGTTGTCCAAACAGAAACGTTACCCATGAAAGTTACCTTCCTAGATTTTGAGCAGTCTGTATCCGACCTGGAGACTAAGATAGATCAGCTACGGTTTGCTCAGGATGATTCGGCAGTGGATATTTCCACCGAGATCAACCAACTGCAAAAAAAGAGCCAGGCACTGACCAAAGATATCTATGCCAAGTTGACACCATGGCAAATTTCCCAGGTTTCGCGCCACCCACAACGCCCCTATACCCTTGACTACATAGAGCACTTGTTTACCGATTTTGAAGAGCTGCGTGGCGATCGTTCTTATGCCGATGATTCGGCAATAGTCGGCGGACTGGCACGTTTTAATGGTCAGAGTGTGATGGTGATTGGACATCAGAAAGGTCGCGATACCAAGGAACGGCAATACCGAAATTTTGGTATGCCCAGACCCGAGGGCTATCGCAAGGCAATGCGCCTGATGCGACTGGCGGAAAAATTTGGTATACCCATCATGACCTTTATCGACACACCGGGAGCCTATCCTGGCGTGGGTGCTGAAGAACGCGGACAGTCAGAAGCCATTGGCAAAAATCTGTATGTGATGGCAGAGCTTCGTGTTCCTGTGATCTGTACTATCATCGGCGAAGGTGGATCGGGAGGGGCTCTGGCGATTGCAGTAGGTGACACGATGTTGATGTTGCAATACGCGACCTATTCAGTTATTTCACCCGAAGGTTGCGCCTCCATTTTGTGGAAAAGTGCAGACAAAGCACCGGATGCTGCCGAAACCTTGGGCATTACGGCCACACGCTTAAAAGCACTGGGCATCGTCGATAAAATTGTCGCTGAACCGCTCGGGGGCGCTCACCGCGATTACTCCGCGATTATGCTGACCCTAAAAAAGGCCTTGCAGGACTCCTTGAAACACGTTCAGGAACAAAGCTTGGACGATATGCTGCAAAGTCGTTTCAGCCGTTTGATGAGTTATGGCAAATTCAAGGAAGTCGAGCTTTGATCTTGTAGAGCGTGTTGCTGATGCGCTCTCACCTGCTGTTCCATTAAATAGTTCTCTGTTGCTTGGTCTCAGTGGTGGGCTCGACTCGGTCGTGCTACTGCAAATATTAGCCAAACTATCCCCGCGTTTTTCCTGGCGCATTAGCGCATTGCATGTGCATCACGGCATTAGCCCACACGCTGATAGCTGGGGCGTATTTTGCACTGAATTGTGCGCAAAATATTCGATTCCCTTACGCATTGAACACGTAGATATCGCTCCGTTACGTGATTTGGGCATTGAGGCAGCGGCGCGTCAATTGCGCCATGCCGCCCTCGCGAGCCAACCCGTCGATTTTATCGCCCTGGCACATCATCGTGACGACCAGAGTGAAACCTTGTTGTTGCAATTATTACGTGGAGCCGGGGTGCGCGGTGTCAGTGCAATGCCCAAACTGCTTACCCGCAGCAACGCCCCCTCACTGGTACGCCCGTTATTGGATATCACGCGGAGCGAGTTGGCGTTATATGCGCAGCAGCATGGCTTAAGCTGGGTAGAAGATGAGAGTAATGAGGATGTGAGTTACCCGCGCAATTTCTTGCGTCTCAACGTACTCCCTGTGTTGCAACAGCGTTTCCCTTCTTACCGCAAGACATTGGCGCGCAGTGCGCAGCATTTTGCAGAGGCTGCATTATTGTTGGACGAATTGGCAGCGCAAGACGCAGCCCATGCCATCATTGAACAAGGCTTACAGGTCGCACTACTACGTACGCTTAGCGCGGCAAGAGGTAAAAATCTGTTGCGCTATTTTTTAGCCAGCAGGGGTGCGCCTATACCTGACAGCACACGTTTGGCCGAAATGCGCCGTCAACTCACCGAGGCAGGTCAAGGCGCGCAAATACACATCACCTGGCAGGATTGGCAGTTGCGTTGTTATCGTGACATTGCATACGTGATGCCCCATACCTTGCCTGCTGTGGCGTTTGAAATAAAGTGGCACGGCGAAACACTCGTAAATCTGCCCGCATCGCATGGCGTGTTGCAGTTTGAAAAAGTGCTGGGAAGCGGCCTGAGCTTGCATAAATTACAACAAGGATTGGTGACGATACGATCCCGCCAGGGCAGTGAAAGTATCAAGCTGGATCAAGCTCGCCCGCATCAACGTTTACGTAATTTACTGCCACAAAGTGATGTGCCTCCTTGGCATCGTGCGCTCATGCCCTTGTTGTTTTGTGACGCAGAATTGGTGTGGGTGCCAGGTGTTCCAACAGCGGCCGACTATGTGGCAAAACCCGATGAAGAAGGGGTATTGGTTGGCTGGAAAAATAGGACTAAGATGGCATAGCGTCAAGTTTGATTCAAATCGATTTTTCACTTATGCAAGAGGGGAAATAATCATGAAAAAAGTACAACTACTGTTAGGAATATTGTTGTTATCCATTTCTGCCATGACCTTGGCAGAACCTATCGTCATAAAATTCAGCCACGTCGTCGCACCCGATACTCCCAAAGGTAAAGCAGCAGAAAAATTCAAGCAGATGGTGGAAGAGCGCAGCAAAGGCACGATGAAAGTCGAGATTTATCCCAATAGCCAGTTGTACAAAGACCGTGAAGAATTGGAAGCCTTGCAGCTGGGTGCGGTACAAATTCTCGCGCCGTCGATGGCAAAATTTGGCCCGTTGGGCGCGCGTGAATTTGAGTTATTTGATTTGCCATTTATGTTTCCCAATAAAGAAACGTTGTATCGCACCATGGATGGCGTAGTGGGTAAGCGCTTATTCAGCAAACTGGAGACCAAAGGGATTATCGGTTTGGCCTATTGGGACAATGGCTTCAAGCAGATGAGTGCCAACAAGCCCATGCATAAAGTTGCGGATTTTAACGGTCTGAAAATGCGCATACAGTCTTCCAAAGTGCTGGATGCACAAATGAAGGCGCTCGGCGCAATGCCGCAGGTCATGGCGTTTAGCGAGGTTTACACCGCATTGCAGCAGGGCGTAGTGGACGGCACTGAAAACCCCTTGTCAAACATCTACACCCAGAAAATGCATGAAGTGCAAAAGCATATGACACTGTCAGATCACGGCTACTTGGGTTATGCAGTCATTACCAACAAGAAATTTTGGGAGGGACTGACCGAACCTCAGCGTAATTTGATCGCACAGGCCATGAAAGAAGCAACCGTGTACGAACGCAGTATTGCCAAAGATGAGGGTGACGACTCTCTGGCAAAAATTCGCGCCGCCAAAACCACCGAAATATACACCTTAAGCGAAGCAGAGCGTGCAGAGTGGATGAGAGTATTATTGCCTGTACATAAAGAATTTGAAGCAGTAGTGGGCATGGAAAACATACAAGAAGTTTATGACATCGCGGCACTGGTGGCAAAAGAAGAAACTGCTGCGAAGCTGCATGAAGTAACGAAGAAAAAACAAGGCAAGAATTAATGATTGAACACTACGGCTTCTTGAATTTGAATTTCTGTAGTGCTAAATGTGACAGTCACTATTTGATCAGATAGTCAGAGTCTGATTCGGCTGTAAAAATGGTTTACACCGGTCGCTCAAAAATAAAAAATCTCAAGCCAAAATTAGAATCCGTATCAAACTACTTGAATCGGGAAATTTCGGAGACAGTGAATCCGAGGGTGATGGGGTGCAAGAGTTACGTGTACATCTCGGCGCTGGCTATCGAGTTTATTTTGGTCGACATGGTAATTCCATTTTTCATTACCCCGAAGGGGTTCTTGTACCCTTAGGGTAGAAACGATCACAATCCCCTCCCCTTCAAGGGGAGGGTTAGGGTGGGGATGGTGTAAAAGCCTGTGGCTGCGCAATCCCCCGTCCCCATTCCAGCCTGCACCTTGAAGGGGAAGGGGAGAATTGATGCTGTTTTAAACGAAAAATGGAATAAGGCAGTAGTAATCTTGCTATGTGGAGGTTTCAAGAAATCACAATCTACTGATATCAAGATCGCGAAAGAATATTGGGCAGATTGGAAAAGGAGACAAGGATGAACAAGAAATTAAAAGCAGCAGTATCTCACCATGATCGTGAGGAAGAAGAACTGCGCGGTGACCGTAAACTAGCAGTTGAATATCTAAAAATAGCCATGGAGTCAATCGACAATCCAAGTGACCGCGCAGCGGGTTTACTAGCGCTGCGAACGGTTGTAGAAGTGTATGGCGGACTTGGGGCGGTTGCCTCTGATGCGGGGATCAGCCGCGAATCGCTTTATCGCGCACTTTCTGCAAATGGAAATCCGACACTTAAAACGCTGCTTGCAGTATTGAAAGCTGTTGGAATGAAACTTTCAGTTGAACAAGAAAGTCACGTAGTCGCGTAACAAAACTATACTCAATTTCGGCCACATGGAGTCGTTCCTGGGTGCGACTGGAGTGACTGGTTCTCGGCCTTTGCGGAAGTTCGCTCTTCAAGTAAGGTGCTTCCGCTTTCGTGCATCAAGCAGTCAGACGAAAATCGTAGACTGTCTCCAAATTATTGGGTTGCGTCTTTTGATTGTTGAGGGCTAATTGTCAATGCATATCGAATCTGATGTAGAAAATCCTTTGAGGTCAGAACAAGAAGTGTTTGCTGACCTCGAAACCTTATGTCGCGCTCCAGGCTATGCACACGTAATTGCGTATTTCTACTTTCGAGATAACTACATAAAGGTTGGAGAAAAACTCGACCCGCGGGATTTGTACTGCTTGCATTCCATTGATCGACTTTGCCGAAATGAAATTTCCGTACTACTCGGTCTAATGGTAAAAGGAACTTCCTACATGGACATTGTCGATCCGAAGACCTTTTCGGAAATGATGGAGCTCTCCGAGAAACTGCTCATCGAACTTCACCACACAATGAATGATGCCTTTAGGCCAATATTCATGGAAGCCCTGAAGGCTGCCAGCAGTACCGACCCGTTCAGATCAGGTATCGCTCAACGAGAGTCAATCTTTTACGGCGCTGAATCTGCGTATGACTTTCAGTTCATGGAGTTCGCTCTGGAGAAATATCGCCACGATACCGTCTGGTTCAATGCAAACAAAGGATACTCCGTTCAAGAAGCCGTCCAGATATTACAGGCTGTGTCCATGTTCCAGAATCGACACGTATTGAAAGCTCTCAGCGAGCTACAATCCAGACCGATGCATGAATGGACTTTGCTACCAGGATTCATGTTCAGTATCGATGACATCCATAATGAAAGTGGGCTTACAAGGGATACTATTTCATCGTTCCTGCATAGCTTCTGTTGTCCAGAGGGAGTAAACAACGACGCATTCAATTCCATTGATGATTTCAATTATATCAATGCCTATCCATTGATAGAAGTCACTCAGGATCATTACCTGTGTATACAGAGCTACGGTCTCGCACAAGCGTTTTATGAAACTCCATTTTTCTGGATGAATAATGACAAAGCATATAAGGACGAGGCTTCAGAGCACCGCGGACAGTTTACTGAGGCTTTCTCCAAATCACGCTTAGTATCGGTATTTGGTCCAGGGAGTGTTTATGAAAACGTCATTATCCGTGAAAAACATAAAAGGGATGTCGCTGGCGAGATTGATGTGCTGGTTTTGTTCGGAGACAGAGACATTGTGCTTCAGGCAAAATCCAAAAAGCTTACAATCGAGGCACGCAAGGGAAACGAGTTAGCTTTAACACGGGATTTTCAACTTAGCGTGCAAGATTCCTATGATCAAGGATTAAATTGTGCAAGATTTATGTTGGCAGGTAGTTATGAATTCTTTGATACCACTGGAAAAACGTTATCGATTTCAGGAAATGTCAAAGAGATTTATATCGCCTGCATCGTCTCTGATAATTATCCAGGACTTAACGCTCAGGCTAGAGCATTCCTAAAATATGAGGACACCGAACAGATTGCTCCACCTCTGGTGACTGACGTTTTTTTCTTGGATGTCCTCTGCGAATTCCTGCACAGCCCATTGCTCCTAATCAGCTACTTGAACAGGCGACTCAGATACATGGAGCAGGTCATCTCCTTCAATGAATTTGCCGTTTTGGGATATCACCTACGTCGCAATCTTTGGATCGAGGCCAAACAGATATTCCATCTGCATGATGACATTGCCACAGATATTGATATCGCGATACTTAGCAGGAGAGCAGGGATGCCTGGTGCAACAATACCTCCTGGATTGTTAACCAAGGTCGCAAATCCAGACTTGCCGATTGGCAGGATACTTTGCGAAATTGAGCATCGGGCACTGCCTTCGATCATTGATTTTGGTCTGCTTGTCTTTACTTTCTCAGAGAAGACCATCAAACAGCTTAATAGCGGAATCAAGCGCATCTGCACTCTGACTGCACGTGATGGTCGTCAACATGATTTTACGATTGCCATTGCTGGCACTGGGATTACCATACACAGTAATGATGCTCCATTGGAAATGGCCTCAAAACGATTAAGAGGCCATTGCGAAATCAGAAAATATGCATGCAAGGCTAATAAATGGTTCGGGCTACTACTGTCGGGCGGATCTGAGTTCAGCTTGAGAAATGGTCTAAGGCTTGAGTTTGCATATGAACCCTCTGAAATCATGGATCGTCATCTCGCTGCTATGCCACATGCGCCAACTCTTATGGACGGAAAGATCCATGATTTCTCAGGACGGGTTAAGAAGAAAGTCGGCAGAAACGACCTATGTCCCTGTGGTAGTGGAAAAAAATTCAAAATATGCTGCTTGATATAAATGCAAAATAATTGGTGACAGGCCACGGTTTTCGACTGGCTGCTTGAAATAGAAAATAGGGTCAGTCTCGACATAAAAAATAGATTTATAAATCCAATGGGATACATCTATTGACCAGGCTAAATTTAAGGTGAGATATGTCTGCTGCGAATGAAATGCGCGAAAAAGTTGCCCACTCGTTACTAACCGTTAGTACCTTGCTGTTGCTGTTTGGCCTATTCACAAATTCCTCCTGGAGTTCTTTTGCCTTAATGATGGGGAGCGGACTTTTTATGATGGGTGCGGTCATGTTCTCGTCCTTATCCATCATAAAAGGGGGTTCCTGGTTAACCAGTCTGATTTCACGTCATCTTGAGCCTGTATGGGATGGTGAGCTTCTTCATACTGATGGCAGTGGTTTCAAGATTCGTTACGATTTTGATAAAAAGGGGCAGCCTTGGTTTGTGGCGAGCGATGTTTGTTTGGTCGTTGGTTTAAAAGCACCCGGGAAAGATGATTTGAAATGTGGCGGCGTTCCGCTGTTGTTTCATGGCGAACACGCCAGCTTTTCTGAGGATTCTGTACAGATTTTCCTGACACCGTTAGCGATTGAAAATCATGATGCCAGTCGGCTGCTCACGCTTATTCGAAATAATGTGCTGCGTAAGTTGGAAAAGCAGCGAGATGATCAAAAGCGTTTTGGTTAATCTGTAGTGTTCAAATGTGATCTACCACCTTAGTGGAGGGGATATGAAAAGTGCCATTAGATTGACCATGCTCAGTTCAATGTGGCTCCTGATAGGTGGCCTTTCACTATCAATTGCAGGTGTAGAGCCAGTGAGGGTAGAGAGCGTTGATTCATCCTATATGGTTTGTTCTCTTGGCAGCAAGACGACCGAGTTAAATAAAATTGGTAGCAATGCTGAACATGGTGGTGGCCTGAACGGCTGCGGATGTCACTTCAATCGAAAAGCCGGCGAGTGTCACTGCCATCGTGCAGGTGCCTGTGGTTGTTCTTGTCAACCTGCTTCATGCAGGTAAGAGAGGCACACATTGACAGTGTTTCGTCTATAAACGAGAATTGGCTCTGTATGAAATTCAACACTACTTAACGCCTGACGACGGCCGCGACTTGTATATCGATTGGTTGACCAAATTAAAAGACATCAAAGCCAAGATTGCAGTAGTTCGGCGTATGACCCGGATTGAACAGGGCAATTTTGGAGATCATAAATTCTGTCGAGATGGCGTATGGGAAATTCGTATTGATGTTGGTGCAGGTTACCGGGTTTATTACGCCACTGCAGGAAAATAAGTTGTATTGCTGCTATGTGGCGGTGTCAAACGAACGCAGGATGCGGACATCGGCTGTGCTTGTGCATATTGGCAGAATTGGCAAAAGGAGAATTCATTATGAAAACCAGATCACATGACGAAGCGATGGCCGAGGTATACAGAAATGACCCAGATTTTGCGCTGCAAGTTATAAACGCTATTCTTGAGGACGAGAATGGCGACCAGGGTGAGCTACTTGTCGTTTTGCGTCAAATGACAAAAGCATTTGGCGGTGTGCAAGCTGTAGCAGAACAGGCGCATCTGAATCCGACACAGCTTTACCGCACATTGTCTGCCGAGGGTAATCCTGCCTTGAGCAGTTTTTCTGCGATTCACAAGGCAATGGGCTTGCGTCTTTCGGTGCAGCCTATACACGCACCAACGGCACATGTATGAAATGATGGCTGGCAATCGCGCCGGGTGCGGTGTCAAGTCTTGCACCTCTACGAGGTAAAACGAGCTTCTAGATTATGCGAATTTCTAAATCAGGACATTAGCAGAAATTATGACTGTGAGCTTTTTCTCTGGTGCTGCTCACTTAGCGTTAGCCGAAAACCAGTATTGAAATTTTTAAGTTAAGCCAGCTCTTTGATCAGGATGTTTGTCCAGTAATTTGAACAAATTTATCACCGCTGCGACAGATTGTGCCTGCCCCCACTCGGTGCGTGAAAATGCATTTTTCCCACCGCCTGTCAGTTTTGCAGCTTGAGCCTGAGTGAGCTTTTAGCGCTTACGAATGGATTCCAATTCTCTGGGCACTTGTTGGTCAACTTGATCCCGGAAGGCCAGCCACGTGGCTTCTTTGTCTGCGTCTCAAATTGAAATTTCTGCATCACAATTATCGCAAAATGCCCCGCGCACCTTTGCTAGATAGGATTGACTATTGTGCAAATGAAGGGTTGCGTTGCGTGGTACACGAAGTCCTTGTGTATATGAAAATACACTCCTGGCCTCCGTGCGCCATACTTTTCATCTGCTCGCTACGATTTATGTTGTTTGAATTGTTTAACACAAGCTTCATTCCGCTTATGATTTGCCAGATTGATACAAATTGCCATATCAAAAGATGGCGCTCATACTGCGGTAGAGCTTCACAGGTATGTAACGCATCAGTGCCAATGATCGGAACCCAGATATGCTTAATCGTATTCTCAACAAATTGGAAGAAAGCATCATCATCACCTTTATGGCTGCGGCGACGGTGGTGATTTTTTTTTCGGTGTTACACCGGTATAGTTCCAGTATTCCCTGGGTATGGCAATACACGCGACACCTCAGCACTAGCTGGACGCAAGAGCTGTGCATTTATCTGTTTATCTGGATGGCAAAATTTGGCGCAGCTTATGGTGTACGCACAGGCATCCATGTCGGGGTAGATGTGTTGGTACGAAGTTTAGCGCCAGCGAAGCAGAAATTCTTTGTGATTGTGAGCATGGCAAGCGGTGCTTTCTTTACCGCGACTATCGCCTTACTAGGTGCGAAATTTGTACGATTCATTTATCTCACCGGGCAAATTTCTCCTGATTTAGAAATGCCAATGTGGATTATTTATCTTGCCATTCCACTAGGCTCATCTCTGATGTGTTATCGCTTTTTGCAAGTATTATTGCACTACCTAAAAAGCGGTGAGTTACCCGTACATAGTTATGGCGATGCAGAGGGGGTGGCATGAATTCACTCATTATCTTTGCCTTGCTGGTTGCGCTCTTGCTGACGGGCATGCCAATCTCAATCGCGTTGGGTATGTCGGTGCTGGCTTTTTTATTTGCCTTCTCCACCATCCCGATTGAAATTGTGTCGCAACGCCTGTTCACCGGGCTGGATCAGTTTGCCATTATGGCGATTCCATTTTTTATACTGTCCGGTGCGTTTCTAACATCAGGCGGAGTGGCAACACGCATTGTTAATTTTGCCACCACCCTGGTGGGTGCAATGCACGGTGGTCTTGCGCTATCAGCGGTTTTGTCCTGTGCATTTTTTGCTGCTTTGTCAGGTTCCAGCCCTGCAACGGTTGTTGCCATCGGATCAATTATGATTCCTGCCATGGTGAAACAGGGTTACCCCAAGGCATTTGGTGTGGGGGTGATCGCGACGTCTGGAGGGCTGGGTATTTTAATACCACCCTCAATCGTGATGATTATTTATGCCGTTAGCACCAATAGTAGCGTAGGCCAGTTATTTATTGCAGGCATCGTGCCGGGTGTACTGATGGCATTGACACTAATGCTGGTGACCTGGCTAGTTGCAAAAAAGCACAACTATCCCACCTTGCCGCAAGCCAGCTTGCGCGAAATTTGGCGGGCTTTTCGTGAATCAATCTGGGGCTTGTTGATTGTCGTCATCGTGATTGGCGGTATTTATGGTGGCATTTTTACCCCTACCGAAGCCGCAGCTGTGAGTGCTGTTTATGCCTTCGTGGTGTCGGTGTTTGTATATGGCGACCTGAAGTTGCGTGATGTACCCAAAGTGTTGCGTGATGCGGCCAATATGAGCGCGATGTTGCTGTACATCATTACCAACGCGATATTGTTTTCATTTTTGCTCACTAGTGAAAATATTCCACAGCAATTAGCCCAGTGGATTGTCGAGCAGGGATTGTCGCCATGGATGTTCCTGCTGTTCGTTAATGTGTTGTTATTTTTTGCGGGTGACTTTATGGAGCCCAGCTCAATTATCCTGATCCTCGCACCTATTTTTTTACCCGTTGCAATCAAGCTGGGCATTGACCCTATCCATCTTGGCATCGTTATGACCCTCAACATGGAACTGGGCATGATTACGCCCCCGGTCGGGTTGAATCTCTACGTGGCCAGTGGGCTGGCGCGAATGGGGCTCACCGAGGTTACCCTGGCCGCCGCACCGTGGATATTGGTGGTGACAGCGGTGCTGATACTGGTGACTTACGTGCCACAGATCGCGTTGTGGTTACCGCATCTGATGTATGGCATTGGAACTTGACAGAACCTTCCGAATCATGAAATCCATCCCAGTCTAGCGTACGGGAGCAGCGACACAGCATTTAAAGCCTGATAAAATGCGAGGCTTAATTTTTTATTAACCTTAAATTTTGTCTGGAGAAGCACTATGGCTGTTGAACGCACCCTGTCTATCATCAAACCCGATGCAGTTGCAAAAAATGTAATTGGTCAAATTTATAGCCGTTTTGAAGGTGCAGGTCTAAAAATTGCAGCTTCACGTATGGTGCAATTGTCGCGTCTCGAAGCCGAAGGTTTTTATGCAGTGCATCGTGCGCGTCCATTTTTTAAGGATTTGGTTGAATTCATGATCTCAGGTCCGGTGATGATTCAAGTATTGCAAGGTGAAAATGCAATCATGAAAAATCGAGAATTAATGGGGGCAACTGATCCCAAAAAAGCTGACAAGGGAACCATACGCGCAGACTTTGCGGATAGTATCGATGCCAATGCAGTTCATGGTTCAGATGCTGCAGAAACTGCTATGGTTGAAATTGCCTATTTTTTCCCGGCAATGAACGTTTACTCACGTTAATCGTCACATCGTGCATGACAGAAAATCTCCTCAATTTTGATGGACAACAATTGGCTGAGTGGTTCAATACACTCGGCGAGAAGCCTTTTCGCTCTCGACAGGTGTTGCGCTGGATGCACAAAATGGGGGAGTCCGATTTTACGGCAATGACCGATATTGCCAACTCCTTGCGTGAGAAATTGCAACATCAGGCGTGCATCCTGGCGCCGGTAGTGCAACGCGAGGAGATTTCAACTGATGGCACACGCAAATGGCTGCTGAATGTCGGCACCGGCAATGCGGTTGAAACGGTCTATATACCAGAGGCGGAACGCGGTACCTTGTGCGTATCTACCCAGGCTGGCTGTGCCCTTGATTGTTCATTTTGCTCAACCGGTAAGCAAGGTTTTAACCGCAATCTCAGTGTGGCTGAAATTATCGGCCAACTGTGGTGGGCGAATCGCGAAATCGGCAAAGATGCGAATGGTAACTGGCCGATTAGCAATGTGGTATTTATGGGTATGGGCGAGCCATTGTTAAATTTTAATAACACGGTCTCCGCTTTGCGATTGATGCTCGACGACAATGCTTACGGTTTATCACGACGACGAGTGACGGTATCGACATCGGGTGTGGTGCCGGCAATGGACAGGCTGCGTATGGAATGTCCTGTTGCCCTCGCTGTATCTTTACATGCTCCAAATGATGCGTTGCGCGATGAGTTGGTGCCTATTAATCGAAAGTATCCACTGAAAGAATTATTGGCGGCATGTAACCGCTACCTGGAGCAGGCGCCGCGTGATTTTATAACCTTCGAATATGTGATGTTGTCAGGGGTTAACGATAGTGAAAAGCAGGCACGTGAACTGGTATCGTTGGTGAAAGATGTACCTTGCAAATTTAATTTGATCCCTTTTAATCCTATTCCACAGGCACCCTACCAACGTTCGAATCCTGAATCGATACGACGTTTCCGTGATGTATTGATGCAGGCAAATATTGTGACCACGACACGCAAGACACGCGGCGAAGACATTGCCGGTGCCTGCGGACAATTAGCTGGACAGGTGCTGGATAAAACCAAGAGAACGCGTATTTCTTTAGAGGCGGGTTTATGAAGCTGATATGCATGATTTTTTTGGTTTTGCTTTCTACGGGTTGTGCTTCCTCAGGTGGAAGAGACGGGGCGCAGTCAGAAACTAAAGTAGATGCAAAAGCGAGTGCCAAAATTCACACCGAGCTTGCAGCGGTTTATTTTGGTCAAAAGAAATACAGCTATGCATTGGATGAGCTGAAGTATGCCTTGAATATGGACAGTAGATATGCGCCTGCTTATGGCGTGCGTGGTTTGGTGTATATGACATTGCTGGACGACAAAAAAGCGTCTGATGATTTTGAACGCAGTATTGATCTCGATAGCAAAGATTCGGGTACACGCAATAATTATGGCTGGTTTCTATGTCAGCGTGGTCATATAAAAGAGTCTATGGAGCAGTTCATGGAAGCCGTGAAGAATCCACTATATGAGACACCGGAGACGGCCTATCTAAATGCCGGCTTGTGTGCTAAAAAAGTGGGCAATGTTGCAGACGCGGAAACTTTTTTGAAGAAGGCATTATCCATCAAGCCTCTTATGAAAGAGGCCTTGGCAGGCCTGGCAGAATTGAGTTTTGCTAAAGCAGATTATGTTGGGGCAAAATCCTATTTTTTACGTCTTTCAAAAAGTGGAGCAGAACTATCGGCGGGTGATCTCCTATTGGCTGTTCGTGTAGAACGCAAACTTGGAGATAAGAATTCAGAAGCAAGCTACAAATTGCAACTTCGAAAACGTTTTCCTGAGTCAAGGGAAACTCAATTAATGCTAAGCGGTGAAAGATGAATAATCAGCAGGGCAGTCAATTCACGAAGGACGATCACTCGACCGAACAGTTGATAAGTGTTGGTCAAACACTGCGTGAAGCGCGCGAGAAGATGGGAATGAGTGTAAATGATGTGGCTAACCGTATTAAATTTGCGCCGCGTCAAATAGATTATCTGGAAACGGACGATTATACCCAGCTGCCTGAAGCGGCTTTTGTACGCGGTTTTGTTAGAAGCTACGCCCGTTTGTTGGGTCTGGACGCTATGCATTTATTATCCTGCTTGCCGTCATCGCATGTTAAAACGGCTTCAACATCTGAATTAAAGTCGGTAGACATTCCAATACCTTCTTCTATGAGTGCTCGTCGGCAAAACATTATCTGGTTAGGTACCGCCTTGTTGCTGGCGGTATCTCTTGCAATTTTCGAGCGTTATCATGGTCGAGGGCCCGCACCAGAAGCTCTACAATCAAATTTAAACGCATCGACACAAACCATCGAATTGCCAAATGTATTACCCGATGGTGTTTCTGCACCTGTCGTATCGACTGATCAAGTTCAAGAGTCAACACCGCAACAAAGTACGCATTCTGATCAGGAGGCATATGTTAGTAAATTGACAATTTCACCTGTTTTGCCTGAGCCAGTTCCGGTTCAAAAGACAAAAATCACTCCCACTGTGTCTGCGCCGATTGTTGTGCAAAAAGTAAAACCTGCTGCACCTGAACCTGAGCCAGCTAAGCCTTCGAAAGTTAAAACTGTTTCTGCCGTACCCGAAGTGAAAACGCCACCCCATACGCCTGCAACAGTTACACCCAAGACTACGTCTTCAAAACCAGCACACACTTCATCTGCTATTCCATTATGGCAACCTTATCTTCGGAATTACGTGCGTAAAGAACCAGCGGGACCAGGCTCGGCCTCGAAATCTGACTTGTCTGCAAAATCGGGCTCGCCGAAAAATCCGAATGACCGTGCGTTACGCTTGGAATTTGATGAGGATGCCTGGGTGGAAGTAAAAGATGGGACAGACAAAATATTAGTTTCCAAAAAGTATGCAGCAGGGAGCTTGGTGCGAATTTCTGGCAAGGCGCCTATGCAAATAACGATTGGAAATGCGAAGTCAGTACGACTTTTTGATAACGGCAAGAAAATTAAACTTGATCGTTTTACAACTGCGGATGTCGCCCGCGTAAAAATAAAATAGCCATGGCTGAATTCTCTATTCAACGCAGAAATTCGCAATGTGTCATGGTGGGTAAAGTTGCCGTTGGTGGTAACGCGCCTATTGTTGTGCAGTCAATGACCAATACCGACACAGTGGATGCAGAAGCAACGGCACACCAGGTGTTTGATCTTGCGCGAGCCGGCTCGGAGCTGGTGCGTATAACGGTCAATACGCCAGAAGCCGCAGCACAAGTGCCACGCATTCGCGAGCTTCTGGATGGTATGGGTTGCGAGGTGCCGCTGGTTGGAGACTTTCATTACAACGGCCATCGTTTACTCACGGAATTTCCCGATTGCGCGCAAGCGTTGGCCAAATACCGCATCAACCCTGGAAACGTTGGCCGTAACCGCAAGAGTGAGGATCAATTCGGCATGATGATTGAGGTGGCATGCCGTTATGATAAACCTGTGCGTATCGGGGTTAATTGGGGAAGTCTGGATTCGGATTTGATTGTTCGTATGATGGATGAAAACGCCCATTTGGCTCAACCAAAAACGGCTGCGGAGGTTACCCGTGAGGCATTGATTATTTCTGCGTTAGACAGTGCAAAAAGAGCTGAAGCATCTGGAATGGCGCATGACCGTATTATTTTGTCGTGCAAAGTGAGTGGCGTGCAGGATTTGATTTTAGTATATCGGGATCTGGCTCAACGCTGTGACTATCCATTGCATCTTGGGTTAACAGAGGCAGGCATGGGTTCAAAGGGTATCGTGGCCTCTACGGCTGCGCTTGCGGTGTTGTTGCAGGAAGGTGTGGGCGACACCATCCGCATATCCCTTACACCAGAACCGGGTGGTGACCGCACTCAAGAAGTTGTGGTGGCTCAAGAAATTTTACAGACTATGGGTTTACGAGCTTTTACCCCGATGGTAACTGCTTGCCCCGGCTGTGGACGTACCACTAGTACAGTATTTCAGGAGTTGGCGCAGAGCATACAGACATATTTGCGCTCAGAAATGTTGTCTTGGAGAAAAAAATATATTGGTGTTGAAGAAATGACTGTAGCGGTAATGGGTTGTATTGTAAACGGTCCGGGAGAAAGTAAAATGGCGAATATTGGCATCAGTTTGCCCGGCACAGGCGAGTCACCAGCAGCGCCGGTTTATATTGACGGCGTAAAGGCCGTTACACTGCGTGGTGACAATATTGCAGATGATTTTAAAAAAATTGTAGATCAATACGTCACCCGAAAATATGTAAAACGATAGGTAAAAATGAGTTACTTTTTACCTGACCTCGAGTTAGAACAATTATGAATAATCCCCCCTTGCAAGCCGTACGCGGTATGAATGACATCTTGCCTGATGAGGCACAATTGTGGCTTTGGTTTGAAGATACCGTGCGCGATTGGCTTAATTTGTATGGATATCGCAACATCCGGATGCCATTGGTGGAGCCAACAGCACTATTTAAACGGGCCATCGGGGAGATTACCGATATTGTTGAGAAAGAGATGTATAGTTTTGAGGACAGCCTGAATGGTGATCATCTAACGTTACGCCCTGAAGGAACGGCATCTTGTGTGCGAGCCGTCTTGCAGCATAACCTCCTGTACAATGCGCCCCAGCGATTATATTACAGCGGAGCGATGTTCCGGCATGAGCGTCCCCAAAAGGGGCGTTATCGGCAGTTTCATCAGGTTGGGGTTGAGGCCTTGGGCTATGCGGATCCCGAGATAGATGCTGAACAGATTTTGATGTGTGCCCGATTGTGGCGCCAGCTTGGTATTCGCGATGTTACATTGCAAATCAATACGCTTGGTGATGCTGCAGCACGAAAACAACATCGCCAAAAATTAATTGACTATTTTGAGCGCCACACCGACTTGCTCGATGCGGATGCCACCCGCCGTTTACACACTAACCCGTTGCGCATTCTGGATAGTAAAAACCCTGCGATGCAAGCGTTGATTGCGGGGGCTCCCCAATTGATGGATGAGCTGCATGAGGATGCGGTTTTACATTTTGAAGCGGTACAAAGTATTCTTAAGCAACATGGTGTGACGTTTGAGATTAACCCCAGACTTGTCCGCGGACTTGATTATTATAATCGTACCGTGTTTGAGTGGGTGGTTACCCGGTTAGGCGCGCAGGGTACGATATGTGCTGGCGGGCGCTATGATGGCCTGATTGAGCAGATTGGCGGCAAGCCGGCTGCTGCCTGCGGATTTGCGTTGGGTATCGAACGGCTATTGTCACTGATACAGGAGGATGGAAAAGCTTTTCCATTTGTGTCTCTGGACGCCTACCTCGTGCACCAGGGAGAGTTGGCAGATTCGTTTGCAGGCACCGTGGCAGAACAACTTCGTGATAAGGGTTTGAATGTCGTTCTACATTGCGGGGGTGGCAGCTTTAAATCGCAGATGAAAAAAGCTGATGGCAGTGGTGCGGTGTGTGCAATTATTATTGGTGATGATGAGGCGAATGCAGGACAGGTAACCTTAAAACCCCTGCGTGGGGGTGGCGATCAGGTGCGTGTGGCAGGTGCTGAGTTGCCTCAAGAGATTAAACAGCTGATTTACAATTTGAATAACCGAGGGTAAGAAAATGTCGATGATAGATATGCAAGAACAGGAACAGTTGGATGCACTTAAAGCTTGGTGGAAAGATAATAGTCAATGGTTGCTAATTACTCTTTCTGTAGTGATCGTAGGTTATGGTTCGATTTATTTCTGGAAGAGCTACCATGCGAAGCAGGCAGCCGAAGCATCGACACTTTATTCTGAAGTTTTGAAGCAGGTTGAAAGCCATGATGCCAAGCGGATCAATGATGCGGTTGCCGACCTGGTAGAGAAGTATAGCGGCACAGCTTATGCTCCCCGGGCGCAACTGCTTGCATCACAGTCAAATTTACAGGTTAAGGATTTAGCCAAAGCAAAGTTTCAACTGGAGTGGGTCATCGCGCACGCCAGTGAGTCTGGCTTGCAGGATACGGCACGGTTGAAGCTGTCCAGTATTTTGCTGGATGAAAAAAAATATGATGACGCGTTGAAGCTGCTAGACGCGACGCATCCAGATTCGTTTACGGGTTTATATGCCGACCTCAAGGGTGATGTGCTGTCAGCGCAGGGAAAAGTTGCAGATGCACGTACGGCGTATAAATTGGCCTTCGATAGGATGGATAGTAAAAGTTCATACCGTAATTTAATACAACTTAAACTGGACGGGCTGGGAGTGGACAGCCAG
>Ga0315270_10000334_pt1 | contig 26455 bp, 27 predicted proteins | sample C1_bottom_MG_FD_204932 | JGI IMG/M metagenome (GOLD analysis project Ga0315270, IMG submission 204932) | Sediment microbial communities from Yellowstone Lake, YNP, Wyoming, USA - C1_bottom | ecosystem: Environmental > Aquatic > Freshwater > Lake > Sediment | place: USA: Wyoming | collected...
AAGATAGCCGGTGGCTCCCACTTTTGCTTGGCGGTTCTTTCGTTTTGGATGAGGCAATCAGATCTCGCATCCCATGGGGCGGCTTTGGGTGGGCCAGAATTGCTTTCGTACAGCCAAGTTATTTCACAAAAATTGCCTCCATTGGTGGGGCACCTTTGTTGACTTTCTCAATCGCCACTTTATCTGGATTACTAGTCGTGGGCTTTGCTTCCAAAGGTAATCGCTCTCATTTGATCTTTATCCCGATTCTCTTAATTCTGCCAATCTTTATTCCAAGCCCCCAGTCCAACCACTTCATGAATATCGCCGCAATTCAAGGGGATGTCCCAAGGCTAGGTCTTGACTTCAACGCACAACGCGAAGCGGTACTTCAATATCATGTCACGACCACCAAAAAACTTGCCGAACGTATTCGCAGGGGAGTGGCACCTACCCCATCAGTAATTGTCTGGCCCGAGAACGCCTCTGATGTAGACCCAATTCACGATGTCCACGCCAGAACATTAATCACTCGATTGACTGATGAAGTCGATGTTCCGATTTTGGTTGGGGGAGTCGCTGAGAGTCCTACTGTCCAAAATATTTCAGTGCTCTGGATTCCACGAATTGGACCTACCTCAATTTATATCAAACAGCACCTGGCTCCTTTTGGAGAATATCTGCCGCTTCGGAACCTAGCTGAGTTACTTGTACCTGCCGCCAAAAGGATTGTTGATATGGCTCCTGGTACAGCAACAGTCACCCATCGAGTTGGCGACCTGAGAATGGCTGATGTGATTTGTTTTGAAATAATTGAAGACGAACTCGTACGTGGTGCAATTATTCATGATTCAGCGAATATTCTGGTCGTGCAAACAAATAGCGCGACTTTCGGCCGCTCAGCAGAATCAGTACAACAATTAGCGGTCAGCAGGGAACGCGCAATTGAACATGGTCGCAGCGTCATCTCGGTATCGACTTCTGGTCAGAGTGCCTTAATTGAACCTTCAGGAAAAGTAGTTCAAAAAAGTGCCTTTTTCACATCGGCAATACTGCAGGCGAATATGCCGGTGACTACGGTCCTCACTCTGTCCGATCGGCTTGGTCGCTGGCCAGAATTGGTCATAATTCTTCTTATGCTCGCTGCGTTTGCTACTCGTCTTGCCAGGAAGGTCAGGAAGTGAAGTGCACCCTGGTGGTTATTCCCACTTACAACGAAGCGGAGAACATAAAGACGCTCGTCGAGCGGGTTCTGGCTCTTTCTGTCTCAGGCCACGAAATCGGAGTACTGGTGGTGGACGACGGTTCACCGGATGGCACGGCAGAAATAATTAAAGACTTGAATTCAACTCGCGTGCACTTACTTGAGCGAACAGCTAAAAACGGACTCGGCAAGGCTTATCTAGCGGGCTTTGCTTGGGCGTTGGAGCGTGACTATCAGGTCATCGTAGAAATGGATGGAGACGGCTCCCATTTACCGGAGCAATTGGATCGCCTCCTTAACGCCTTGAATCAGGGCGTCGATCTGGTTATCGGGGCTCGGTGGATCCCAGGAGGCACCGTTGTCAATTGGTCGATTTATCGACAATGGTTATCTAGATTGGGAAACGGATATGCAAGATTGGCTTTGGGGTTCCAACTGCATGATGCCACTGCCGGATTCCGAGCATTTACCCGTCAAGCTCTTCTGGACCTAGATCTTGATAGCGTCGATTCAAATGGTTATTGCTTTCAGATAGATCTGGCTTGGCGAGCCTGGCATCAAGGTTTAAAGGTTCTAGAAGTTCCAATTACCTTTGTGGAACGAACTGCTGGAATTTCTAAAATGTCTAGAGCAATTGTGCTGGAGGCGATCTGGCAAATTACCAAATGGGGCCTGCTCCGGGTTAAAGACAAACGCCGATAATATACATTATGTAAAGTAACTTAATTTCCTCACCGTGACCGGCGGCTTTGCTCACTCCCAGCGGCGGCTTTGCTCATACACGGCCCTGCGTTTGCACGACCTAACGCTTTGGTTTGAGAGTCCAATGCGTCTTTAGCTCACCAGTGACTCCAGTGGAACTTGAGATCTCCACATCAATAAAGAATTCTGGGCGCTGACCCTCGGCTAGTTCCTGGCGAACTCGGACTACCTCTTCTTGACCGCCTCGAAAGGTAGCCGCACCTCGAATATCGCCTAGGGCTAGCGCTCGATAGGACATAGCGCCATTCATAATCAATGGGGTAGCAACTGTGAAAAGGTCCATAAAAAGGGCCTGGACGACGGCGCCACTTGCTGTCTCGGCCATCGTGAAAATCGCCCCAGCGTGGGGTCCTCCTACGTGATTTCGTTGGGCAGGACGGTCTGGCAAAAGAGCCATCGCGTGGATCGGATCCAAAGTGACTTGCTCAACGACAATGCCCAAAGTGGCCACCAACGGCACTGTGGCCTGCAAATTGTCGTTAATGACTTTGGCCAGACTCATCCTGAACTCCCCTATTCGTAACTGCTGATCGGTGGGCACGCACAGACTAGATTTCGATCGCCAAATACGCCATCGATTCGACCTACCAGCGGCCAATACTTTCCTCTGGATGCAAAGGTCATCGTGGTGTTGCCAGTTGGAAAGGCTGCCACTTCACGTGAGTACGGGTGGTTCCATTCCCCGGCAATCTCTCCCGCCGTGTGCGGTGCATTGTGAAGCGGAGAATCAGCGTGCTTGATTTGGCCATCCTCAATCTGTCGAATTTCATTTCTGATGCTAATCATGGCGTCGATGAAGCGATCCAATTCTCGTAAATCTTCGCTCTCGGTTGGTTCGACCATCAAAGTTCCAGAAACTGGGAAAGACATGGTCGGTGCATGGAATCCGTAGTCCATAAGCCGCTTGGCAATGTCATCCACCGTCACTCCACTGTTTTTGGTGATCGCGCGAACGTCCAAGATGCATTCGTGCGCCACTCTTCCAGCACTTCCGCTATAGAGCACCGGAAAGTGTTCATTGAGTCGAGCTGCAATGTAGTTGGCCGAAAGCATGGCAACTGCACTGGCCATTGTCACGCCTTCGCCACCCATCAAACGCAGGTAAGCCCAAGAGATAGGCAAAATTCCGGCTGAACCAAATGGCGCGGCGCTAATCGGTCCTGGCCCAGTTGCCGGCCCACACTCTGGATCTAGTGGGTGGTTAGGCAAGAACGGGGCAAGGTGAGCACGAGACGCTACTGGGCCAACACCAGGGCCGCCGCCACCGTGTGGAATGCAGAAGGTTTTGTGCAAATTCAGATGTGATACATCTGCTCCAAATTTACCTGGTTGCGCCATCCCAACCAGTGCATTCAGATTTGCCCCATCCACATAAACCTGTCCCCCAGCTTCGTGAACACTGGCGCACATATCACGGATAGCCTCTTCAAATACCCCATGTGTAGATGGGTAAGTAATCATCAATGCTGAAAGCGTCTCGTAGTGAGAATTAATCTTCTCTTTTAGATCGACTAAATCGACGTTTCCTGCTTCATCACATTTGACTACGACAACTTTCATACCGGCCATCGCAGCACTGGCTGCATTTGTGCCGTGAGCGCTGGAAGGAATTAAACAAATCTTTCGATGTCCCTCACCACGTGACTCGTGGTAGGACCTAATGGCAAGGAGCCCAGCGAACTCGCCTTGGCTGCCAGCATTCGGCTGCAAAGAGATTGCGTCATAACCGGTCACGTCGATCAACCAATTTGAAAGTTGTGAAATCAATTCACGGGACCCTCGGCTCTGATCAGCGGGCGCGAATGGGTGAAGGTTGGCGAATTCGTTCCAAGTGATCGGCTCCATCTCGGTGGTTGCATTCAACTTCATGGTGCAAGATCCGAGCGGAATCATGCTCCGGTCAAGAGCCAGATCACGATCTGCCAGCGAACGAAGGTATCGCAGCATCGCTGTCTCGTTCCGATGTTCGTGAAAAACAGGATGCGTAAGAATTTCATCGGTGCGAAGCAGAGTCGAAGACATTTCAAAACCGACGCTTGAAGCCATGGCCTCTATCCGCTTTTGGTCTACATCCATAATCCCAAAGGCCGCAGAAAGACGGACTAGCACTTCAGCAGTCGTTGTTTCATCAAATGACAGGCTTACTCGATTCTCATCGTGATGACGAATATTTATACCTGCACTCAAAGCCGAATCCATGAGTCCTTGGCTACCTGCCGGACGAGTGATCAATAAGGTATCGAAGAATTCTTCGTTGGAAACTGAATAACCTGCTTCGGTTGCCAATTGAGCGAAAATACGGGTGAACCTGTTTGTGCGCCAGGCGATTCTTCTTAGACCGATGGACCCATGCCATACCGCATATAGCGCTGCCATGTTGGCCAGTAAAACTTGTGCTGTGCAAATATTGCTCGTCGCCTTTTCGCGGCGAATATGTTGTTCACGAGTTTGTAGAGCTAATCGATAAGCGGGAGTTCCGTGGGTGTCAACGCTTACCCCAACCAATCGTCCAGGCATCGTTCGCTCAAGACCTTGTCGGACAGCCATGTAACCGGCGTGTGGCCCTCCGAAACCCATTGGGACACCAAAACGTTGCGCACTACCAACTGCAATGTCTGCACCTTGGCTGCCTGGTGATTGCAGCAAAGTCAGTGCAAGTGGATCGGCGGCAACGATGGCTAAACTGCCGCCACTATGAATCTTCTCGATCAGTGGCGCCAACGCTCGAACGCGACCCGATGATCCAGGGTATTGAATCAAAACACCAAAGTTATTCGGGATCTCCTTATCAAGATCAACGCTTTCTACGCGAAGTCCAAGAGCACGAGCTCTAACTTGAATAACGGCAAGGGTCTGTGGATGCGCATCTGCATCGACGATGAAGACAGCCTCGTCACTCCCCTGCCAACTACGGTGCGCAATTGCCATGGCTTCAGCGCCGGCTGTGGCTTCATCCAACATTGAGGCGTTAGCGATCGGCAGCCCGGTTAGGTCTTCAATGAGAGTTTGAAAAGTCAGAAGAGTCTCTAAGCGACCCTGACTGATCTCTGGCTGATATGGCGTGTAAGCGGTGTACCAGGCCGGATTTTCAAGAACGTTTCGCAAAATAACCGGCGGGGTGTGCGTTCCGTAATACCCACAGCCAATCAGCGAGGTCAAAACTTGGTTCCGAGACGCCAACTCATGAAGTTCGGCGATCACTGCTGTTTCACTGCGACCCTGGCCAAAAGAAAGAGCACTTCGCATTCGAATCGATTCGGGAACCACATCACATATAAATGATTCGAGATCTTCATAACCGATTGCGGCCAACATGAACGATTGCTCATTTTCAGTTGGTCCAATATGGCGGGGCAGAAATTGATCTTCATCAAGAATTGACTTGCTCACGTGGCGCTCTCCAAATTGAGTAGGGTCGCAAAATTGCTCTCCCCCTCTGTCCTACCTCTACTCGACTACGTAGAAGTGCCTGAGAGCGTCACCACCAAGATCGGTGATTTTCCCCGTCGGCGTGAGCTTTGGCTCGCCTTTCCAGAGTTGCCTGATCCGCACGGTCCTAGTGCCTGAGAGGTTCCGGGGAGGTTGCTCCTTCGGCGCCTTAAAACTGGATGTTTAAAGGCTCTCCCGCGCGGTTTAAGCAGCGATGCTAAGCCTAAACCTCTTTGGTGATTCAGGCACCTTTGGCGCGACGTCGGAGTGAAAGTTCATCCACACCATCGACTCGGCCATTCTCTGGAGAATGTTCCCCGTTTTCCAGCGGCAATAAAGCTAGCGAACCCTCAACCTCAACAAGGACTCGACCAATCGCAATTCCGAACACGCCTTGGCCGCCAGCTAGCAAGTCAATGATCTCGTTATTGGTTGTGCACTCATAAATCGAAGCACCATCACTCATCAGCGTGAGTTGCGCTAGATCGTCTACACCGCGATCGCGTAGGTGGGTTACTGCAGCTCGGATGTTCTGCAATGAAACACCGGCGTCCAAGAGTCTTTTTACGATCTTCAAAACCAAGATGTCGCGAAAGCCATATAGGCGTTGACTACCCGATCCGGCTGCTGGACGGATAGTTGGCTCAACCAATCCGGTTCGCGCCCAGTAATCGAGTTGTCGATAGGAGATCCCGGCTGCAGCACAAGCCGTCTGACCGCGGTAACCCGCGTCGAATGGAATGGAGCGCTCTGCGGTAAACAGGGCTCCCTGTTCGGCTACTTCAAGGTTCATTTTGATCCTTTGCTGCGGGGGAAGTGTTAGAACAATTTATGATCGATTCTTCTAACACTCTGAATCTAAGACCCTTGGGACTTCAATTCAACTATCGACACGCCAATCGACCTAAAGTCGAGGTTTAGACATTTATTCGGACTCAGCCGACAAAATCATCGGGACTGACTTGGTCCAGAAACTCTCGAAATTTCTCAACTTCATCCTCCGCCTGTTCGGCGATTTCAATACCCGCTTCGTTCAAAAGCGTGTCCGTGGCAAAGATGGGTGAGGCGGTTCGCACGGCTAGCGCGATGGCATCTGAGGGACGCGCCGACACTCGATGTTCGATTTCCCCGCTTTGAAGCACCAACTCGGCGTAAAAAATTCCGTCCTTAAGCTCGGTCAACTCCACTGCTTTCAGAGAGGTTTCCAGAAGGGTGAGAATATTTTTCAAAAGGTCGTGAGTAAGAGGTCTTGGAGGCACCAATCCCCCTGCCGCAAAGGCAATGGCACTGGCTTCGGCGGCGCCAATCCAGATAGGCAAGAAACGCTCACCCCCAATTTCACGCAGAAGCACGATTGGTTGGTTGGAAGGAACCTCTAGGCGTACTCCGACGACCTCTAAACGCTTCACAACTGAGAGCCTACGCCGAAACTGTTCCGACCGTTTGGTCGAACCAATCTGTCTAGCGCATCCGTTTGAGGCCGGTGCGGACCAGGGCCGCATGAAGAGCCACCGAAAGGGAGGCAAGTTCTTTCTGTACTTCTTCTGCTCGCTCTCGACCCTCTGAATTACGCTGACGAAGAAGCGGCGTGATTACCTGTTCAATCAGTCCAACCTCTCTATCGGCTGCACTCTTGAACGCACGCAAATGGCGAGATTCAATTCCAAAAGCAGCCATCGCGGCCACTGCCCGACCCACGCTAAGCGCGTCGCTTTCATAGTGTCGACCGCGCATGGTTATCAATCCATATGATTCTAATTCGACGAGTTGACGCTCAAGAAGACCAGTTGCCTCGAGTAGTTCTTCGCGAGAGAGACGTAGATCGGATTGGTCGGCAAAACTCTCTGGAGTCATAACCCCATCGACCGCAGCGACCCTGGGGACTCGAGGAGATCCACCTGGCAGCGCCGGTGGTTGCAAGCCTCGATCAAGGGCTTCCAGGTGGTCTTTGATGACCTTTAGAGGCAGGTATTGATCGCGTTGAGCGCCAAGAACGTATCTGAGCCGATCAAGATCGTGGTTGGTGAATTTTCGGTAACCAGAAGGTGTGCGTTGTGGCTCGATGAGTCCCTCAGATTCAAGAAATCGAATCTTAGAGATGGTCACGTCGGGGAAATCGTTTCGCAATTTGGCCAGCACTTCACCAATGCTCAAATAGGCGCGAGCGGGAACACTCATCTAACGACTCCTGGGTAGAAAACTAATCGGAACTTTCCAATTTGAACTTCATCGCCGGAGGAAAGTTCCGTCGAGTCGATTCGATCTCGGTTTACGTAGGTTCCATTTAAACTTCCAATGTCCCTTACCAAAAAATGTGCGCCGCCGTCTGAATCAGTACTCCGTTGAAAAACCGCATGCTTTCGGGAAACGCTCACATCATCAAGAAAAATTTCGTTATCACCGGCTCGACCAACGGTGATTGCATCCGAATCAAGAAGGAAACGTGACCCGGCTTGGGGTCCCCGTTTTACCAAAAGTAACGCGCAGTCGCCAGATAATTCAGATACGGCTAACTCGTCAGATTCGGTCAAATCTCCAGCTGACGCGTATTCAGTAGGGACCGGCGTTGGTGTGGGCCGCAGGGCATTGAACTGAACTACCCCTGTTTCGGAACCTAGATCGTCGCCGCAGTTAGGGCAGACAAGTAGATCTTTGGTCTCCTGTCCACATGCCTTACAACTGTTCACGGCTCTCCACTCCAACCCTTAACTAGAGCCTGAGCCTAGATAGGGCGCACTCCTCAGCGCAAGCCGGGTCTTGCTAAACCTTTAGGAGCCGGTGGCGCTTCGGTACTCATCTGCTGAAAGGAGTCCGGTTGGAGTCCCTTCGATTTCAACTTCAAAGAGCCAACCACCCTCGTAGGGCTCAGAGTTGATCATTTCTGGCTGGCCCGTCAGATGATCGTTCACGGCGGTAATCGAACCAGTCACCGGAGCATAGATTTCGCTGACGCTCTTGGTTGATTCAATTTCGCCACAAACTGCACCCGCGGTGATCTTGCTGCCCACGGTTGGCAGTTGTACGTAAACAATGTCACCAAGTGCTTCTTGCGCGAAATCAGTGATTCCAACCTTGGATACACCCGTCGAGTTAGCCACCCATTCATGTTCGAGGGTGTAGCGAAGATCTTCTGGCACTGAACTCATTTCGGCTCCTAAATTATTGATGACACTTATTGGGACGATCTACAAAACTGTTTGACTGGTAGAAATCTTATGTCTTAGATCGTTGCTTAGCACGCAGGTCTATAACTTGACCGAAGTATTGAAAGCCGGTCACTAGATAAAGGCCTAAACCCCAGAGGGCAAATGCCCAACCTATTGGGTGTGCGATTTTCGCTGCGGTGGAGGCCCCTTGAGCCAGTAAGAGAATGGGAAAGGCATAGAGCAGGCTGAAAGTTGCCGTTTTCCCAAGGAAAGTGACCGGCAGGGGTCCACGGCCGAGGCTTCTGAGAACAGGCAGGGTCAGTGCCAAGATCAAGTCACGCCCGATTAATAACCCAGCGATCCACCACGGGATTACGTTTCTAATTGAAAGCCCAATAAGAGTGGCCAAGATGTAGAACCGGTCAGCCAGCGGATCAAGAAGTTCGCCCAACCGGGAGTATTGGTTGAATCGTCGAGCGATTTTGCCGTCGAGATAATCAGAAACCCCCGCGATCACCAGCAAGACAATGGCCAGCGCATCTTGTTTTGTGATGATGAAATATAAGAAGGCGGGGACACCCAAAAGACGCAGTGCTGATAACGCATTGGGTACGGTCATTACTCGTTGGCTTGGCACGTCGGGACGACAGGATTTGAACCTGCGACCCCCAGACCCCCAGTCTGGTGCGCTACCAAGCTGCGCCACGTCCCGTGTTGGGAAGCCTAACCCTTTTTCTCTGAGTGCTCCCGGACTCTAATAGAGACCTCAATCGGGGTTCCTTCGAAACCAAAATTCTCACGAAGCTTTCGTTCAATAAAACGACGGTATGAAGCCTCTAGAAAGCCAGTAGTGAACAGGACGAAACGAGGCGGACAAGTACTTGCTTGGGTTGCAAAGAGAATCTTGGGTTGTTTGCCACTGCGCACAGGAGGCGGAGTGGCTGAAATGAGTTGACCGAAAAAAGAATTCAACTTGGCAGTTGGTACCCGAGTGTCCCAACCTTCAAGTGCTCTGGAAATGGCCCCTGGAAGCCGGTCTCGATGCCAACCGGTTTTTGCTGCGAGGTTGACTCTGGGCGCCCATTGGAACTGAACCAATTCTCGATCAATTTCTCGTTCAATTTCACTTCGCCGATCCTCATCGACTAAGTCCCATTTGTTAAAAACCAAAACCAAGGCACGACCGTGACGCTCTACGGTGGACAGAATTCGAAGGTCTTGTTCGGTCATTGGCACTGAGGCATCCAGAAGCACCACGGCTACTTCGGCCTTTTCGATAGCCGAGTCAGTGCGCAAAGTCGCGTAATACTCAGTTCCAACGGCCTGATGCGATCGCTTACGAATACCAGCCGTATCGATAAATATCCATTCCCGACCATTTAATTCAATTATTTCGTCCACTGGATCTCTAGTTGTTCCAGCCAGGGAATCCACCACTACTCGCTCATTACCCGCTAGCGCATTGAGCAAACTTGATTTTCCGACGTTTGGTCGCCCGACCAGTGCTACTCGTCGGGGACGATCCTCCCCGTCGGGTTCAAACTCAGATTCTTCAGGGAGGAGATCGACTATCCGATCAAGAAGTTCACCGCTCCCCCGACCGTGTAGAGCTGAAACTCCCATCGGTTCGCCGAGTCCGAGGTTCCAGAGCGCGTGAGTATCTGCCTCATCACGCAAACCATCCACTTTATTGGCCACCAGCATGACCGGTTTCTTGGTCTTGCGAAGAATTTTCACCACTGCATCATCTTCATCTAGCGAGCCCACTTCAGCGTCTACGACGAAGAGCACTAAGTCTGCCCCGGCGATAGCGATCTCAGCTTGCATCGCCACCTTGGCACTAAGTCCTTCTGCATCGGACTCCCAGCCGCCGGTGTCGACCACAGTAAAGGCACGGCCATTCCACTCCGCGTCGTAGTAGACCCGGTCACGAGTCACGCCAGGGGTGTCTTCGACCACGGCTTCGCGACGACCAATAATTCGATTCACCAATGTCGACTTGCCCACATTCGGTCTACCGACAACGGCGACTATTGCTTGCTTGCTCACAAGGCCAGCTCTCTTTCAATCTCGTTCCATACCTGCTCGACGACTTCTTCAAAACTCGATTCAGTCGTGTCCAGCAGTATCGCTCCGGAAGCCAGAGCCAACGGAGAGTGGGCTCTGGTTGAATCAGTCTGATCGCGTTGGGCCAATGAGCCAGCAATGAAATCTAACTCAACATCTTTGTTCAGTTCTGCATGGCGCCTGAGCGCCCGAGCGGTTAGGTCAGCGGTCAAATAGAACTTAACTTCGGCTTGTGGCCAGACGACTGAGCCGATATCTCGGCCCTCGACAACGATACCTCCACGCTTGATCAGTTCTCGCTGAAGGTCTAAGAGGCGAGAGCGCACGCAGGGTAACGCGCTAATTTCGCTCACATTCTGGGTAACTTCCAAGCTCCTGATCTGCTCGCCAACATCTGACCCATTCAAAAAGATTTTCGGCTCTAAAGCAGATGAATCAATCGTCAGAATGCATGTTGGGGCAGTTCTGCAAATCCATCCTTCTCTGTCCTTTGTTACCTCAACCAAGCCTTGACCAAGCAGTCCTAAGGTCAGTGCCCGATATAAAGAACCCGTGTCCAGATAACGCCAACCGGCACGAACCGCAATAGCCCTAGCCACGCTAGATTTACCGGCTCCGCTGGGACCATCGATCGCTATGACCGGTTCCATTGGCACCACCAAACCTTGAATTTTATCGAGAAGACTATTTAGTAATTTGTAGACAAAAGGATTTTATAAGCCCGATCGCTTAAGCCAGGTTAGCAGGGTTGCGTGGCGGATAGATGCGCCATCCTCGCTCACTTAGATAGTTCAAGAGATGCTCAGCGCTCTCCGGAGCCACACTTAGTTGAACTACGCCCGTTGGCTGTCCTGGTGAGTGTTCCATACTCACATCTTCAATATTGACGTCGGCATCGCCAGCGTCGATAAAGAGGCGTTTTAATTGGCCAGGAGCATCTTCAATAAGAACGGGTAAAACCACGTACTTTCGCTTGCCTCCATGCTTGCCAGGGATCAGAGCTTGACCAAGCCTTCCGGTCTCTAAGAATTTCGATATTGAAACCTGGTCGACCTCAGGCTCTAGAGCCGCAATCACGCTTCCAAGTCGGGTATGCAGCGAGGTGAGAACCGGCTTTAAGGCTTGGGCGTTGGCTTTTAGTATTCCGACCCAAAGATTGCTCTCTGAGGCAGCAATTCTGGTCACATCTCGAATGCCCTGGCCCGCCAGTTGTGCCGAATTTGGCGAGTGAGAAGTAAGCTCCCCAGCCATAAGCGAGGCTAGAACTTGTGGCGAGTGAGATACCAGCGCCATAGCTTCATCGTGTTCTTGCGGAGTCATATGTATTTCTATGGCGTTAGCTGCCTGAATGATCTGAGAAATAAGCGCCAACGTCTGGCTAGATGTCTGCGGACCAGGAGTCAGAATCCATGGGCGACCCTGAAATAACTCCGCTTGCGCAGACTCTGGACCTGAGACCTCTCTTCCTGCCATTGGGTGGGTTCCACAGTATTTGGCCGCCAAATTTGGGTCAAAAGCCTCAATCTCGGCTACACATTTAGTTTTTACGGATGCCACATCCATAAAGTTATGAGCCAGATTTGATTTAAATGCCTCAATAATGACCGCTGCCGATTGATCTGTCGGAACCGCTGCAATTAACAGGTCGGCCGGATCGTTGGTGAGGACATTGCCTGCTCCAACTAAGTCTTGAGCCAGTCTGGCACTTCGTTCGGAACTGTCACTGAAGATGATTTCAGCTCCTCGAGCCCCCATCACCATTCCGATCGAGGTACCGACAAGGCCCGCACCGACAATATGTATTTTCATAGTTACTGGGCAAGATCTTTACGAAGCGCAGTGGCTCCTCTGAGGTACACGTGTTTGGCCGAACTTCTTGGCAAGCTGCTCTCCACATGCGCCAGAACTCGAATGACTCGAGGCATTGCACCTGGTACGGCAATTTCGCTGGCGCAGATCAATGGGATAGCTCCGAATCCAATGGATCGAGCACCAACGGCAGGGAACTCGCTGATCAGATCAGGGGTTGCAGTAAAGAGAACTGAAATGAAGTCCTCTACTACCAACTGGTTGGCTTGCATCATTTCGCTTAGCAATTCGGATACCGCAAGAAGGATCAACTCCGGCTCGTCCCGTTCCAATTGGGTCGCGCCACGAAGGGCCATCACGGATTTCATGAACGCAGTCTATCCATTGAGAAACCGATTTTGATCAGCCTGGCCGCTTCTAGACAAACATCTTTGACCGTCAATTGATTTATTTATAAAAGGACAAAAGGACATTACAGGAACTCGGAGCTGAGTCGAATATCCATTTATAAACATTCGGGTTTCCATATTCACACTTCAAAGGGTCATATAAACGATTTGTCGATTTTTAGATGATCGAATGAACTTTATTAGCGTTAATTAGATATATCGACATATCTCTATAAGGATATACACATAAACAAAAATGACGACAAAGCCTTTTAGCGAGTTAGAGAATGGAGTGCGGTCGAGAGTGGATCAGCTAAGAAGTTTTGCTAATTCCGGTTCGCTGATAGCTCGCCAGCGGCCTGGCCGTAGCTCGCCGAGGTCGATAGTTCCTACCCCGATTCGAACCAGATGCTCCACCGGTAGACCTAACTGAGCAAAGAGTCTTCTAATAATCCTGTTGCGACCCTCGTGCAGTTCGATCTCAAGCAGCGCCGATTTCTCACTTTTTGCCAAAACTTTTACCGAGGACAAGCGCACTAGTCCATCTTCCAACTCGACCCCAGTTTTCAGGGTTGAAGTTAGATTTGCCGGAATGGCTCCCTTGATCTGGACTAGGTATCGCTTTCCTACTTCATGTTTGGGGTGAGCCAACCTATTAGCCAGATCCCCATCGTTGGTGAGCAGGATCAGCCCTTCGGTCTCGAAATCCAGGCGACCAACGTGAAAAAGTCGGCCTGGCCACTCACTGAAATAGTCGCCAAGGCACGGACGACCTTGAGGATCGCTCATGGATGAGACCACGCCAGCTGGCTTATTGAATGCTAAGAGAGTTCTAGCTTGGGCCGATCGGATCTCTTCTCCGTCAACCTCGATTTTCGCCGAGATTGGGTCCACTTTTAGACCCATTTCACGAATCACTTTGCCGTTCACTCTGACTCGCCCTTGGGCGATGATGTCTTCACAAGCTCGGCGGCTAGCGACACCAGCCTCAGCTAGAACCTTTTGCAGCCTGACTAATTGCGTCATAGTGTCTATATCTTAACTTGAGAGTGAGTCGAGAACGTCATCTAAACCCTCAATGTCTGGAAGGAATGGGGCAAGTGCTGGCAAATCCTCTAAGGATTTCAATCCTAGCCGTTCTAAAAAGTAACTCGTAGTTCGATAGAGAATGGCTCCACTTTCGTGTTCGGTTCCCGCTTCTTCTACCAAACCCCGGTTAACCAGCGTACGCATCACAGCATCTACATTGACTCCGCGTACGGCAGACACTCGCGACCGACTCACGGGCTGGCGGTAAGCCACCACGGCTAAAGTTTCAAGCGCTGCTTGCGTCAGGCGAGCCTGTTGTCCATCTAGTACGAAGCGCTCTACGAATTCAGCAGCTCCGGCAGCGGTGTAGTAGCGCCAACCACCTGCGATCTCTCGTAAGTCGAAGCCTCTCCCCTGAGTCACATATTCACTGGCCAGGCCGATTAAGGCGGCCGATACCTCCTCAGTTGGCTGCTGAGTTATTTGAGCCAAGGTCAGAGCTGAAACGGGCTCATCCACCACCATCAAGATGGCTTCAAGAACCATTGGCAGGTTAATAATCAGGGAATCCTCGCTCATTGCCCATCACCATTCGTCGTTTCACCAGCAGTTTGTCCGTCAAATTCATCGGTCAAGTCAAAAGGCCCAGATTCGGTACCCACCCATTGCACATTCAATTCCCCCAGGGCTCTTACCTGTTCGAAGTGAATCGCTCCTGCCTTAAAAAGTTCCAGAATGGCCAAGAATCTGGCAACCACGGTCATGGTATCTGGAGCGTCACTAGACAAAGCCCGAAAAGTAGTGGATCTGAACCGCCTTAAGCGTTCCACCAGCAGTTGTGCCTGTTCCTTTACGCTCACCAGCGGGGAGTGAATATGGTCGATCGAAACCTGTGGCATCACCTTTGGTGAGAGTATCCGCTGGGCCAGCGCCGCAAAGCGATCCGGACCCAGCCCGATCAGAACTTCAGGCAAGAGACCGCTGAAAGCCGGCTCCAGTGCTACCGCTCGGGGAAAACGGAGGGCTTCCAAAGCACTTCGCTCTTGGAAAATGGCGGCGATCTCTTTGTAGGCCCGGTATTGAAGAAGTCTGGCAAACAGAATGTCTCTTGCTTCGAGCAGAGCTAGATCGCCCTCGTCATCTACCTCGCCGGTTGGCAGGAGTCGAGCTGCTTTCAGATCCAGGAGGGTGGCTGCAACGACCAAGAACTCAGTGGCAACTTCCAAGTCGAAGTTCTCGCCCATTCCTCGAATGTGAGCGATAAAATCGTCTGTGACCTGGCTTAATGCAACTTCAGTGACATCCATCCGATGTTTACTGATCAATTGAAGGAGCAGGTCAAAAGGTCCCTCAAAATTAGCTAGTCGAACGTCAAAACCAGCTACTTTGCCATGGTCGGCAATCTGAGGGGCGGACATAATGGGCAGGTTATCAGCGCTGGGGTGGTTCTTAACGCCCGCGAAGCCGGCGAACCAAGATGCTGGACTCCCCTTTGGCTTCCAAGTCAGCCACAATTACCGCCAGGGCCTCTCGCACGATTCGGCCACGGTCAACCGCTAATCCGTGTTCACCCCGAAGGCTCAAACGAGCCTGCTCGAGGTCGAAAAGCTCGTCAGGTGAGACATATACGGTGATCTTTTCCTCGTGCCGCTCTCTCCCTGATGGGCCCTTGGTGGCATTACTTAGCCGTCGGCGTCCAGTTGCACGCACCGCGCCAACTTTGAGCCGTTCCTCAACATCCGCCTCGGGATGCTCAATTTCGGCGCTGAACTCCCTTACTGGGGAGACGCTGGCTGTCGGGGCGTGAGTGCTGCGGAAAAGTTCATCCGCTCCGGGCAGGGTTGCTCTGCGGCTCATCGGGCTCCTCCAAGGGCAATTAATTCTCGTGCTAATCGGCGATATGAAGCGGCACCACCGGAACTGGAAGCATAAGTAGTAATCGGTTCACCGGCCACCGTGGTCTCTGGGAAACGGACAGTCCTAGCTATGACGGTTTCAAAAACCCGTTCGGGAAAGGCTTCGCAGATTCTCTGCAGCACTTCCCGAGAGTGAAGCGTTCTAGCATCGTACATTGTTGCTAAAATTCCCTCAATCTTAAGTTCAGGGTTAAGTCTTTCCTGTACTTTTTGTATAATCTCGACTAGAAGTTTGACGCCTCTGAGGGCAAAATACTCGCACTCGAGAGGAACTATGACTCCGTCGGCGGCAGTTAAGGCATTTACCGTCAATAGCCCGAGCGAAGGTTGGCAATCAATTAGGACCACGTCGTAGTCCCCTAGCGCCGGAGCAAGAACTCGAGACAAGGTCTGTTCTCTGGCGACCTCATTAATCAGTCCTACTTCAGCCCCGCTAAGCATGATGTCACTGGGGATCAGATCCATACCGGGTATCCCGGTTTTCAAAAGAACGTCATCCAGGCCCATGGTTCGATCCATCAGAAGGTGGTAAATGCTTGATTCCAATTCGTGGGTGGCCACTCCCAGTCCAACAGATAGCGCCCCCTGTGGGTCAAAGTCGACCAGAAGGACTCGGCGACCGAGTTCGGCAAGAGCTGCGCCCAGATTGATCGTGGTAGTGGTCTTGCCGACCCCACCCTTCTGATTGACCACAGCAAGAACTGTGGCTGGGCCATGTTCTTTAAGTACTGGTGGCGCAGGCCAGTGCTTGGGCTTCTTATTAAGCAATTGCGCGGTCGTGGCAACATCTTCTTGAATTGTCGATTTAGCCATTTAGCGACATACCTCTCTAGCGCTTTACCTATCTGCCGATCTATCAACCGGACTCTAGGCGCTGGGTCTGCCCGTAGGCAACTTTCTACTTAGCTCGAGGATGTGCAGACAGGTAAACCTCGCGTAAACGCTCAACCGTCACCAAGGTATAGACCTGAGTGGTGGCGATGGATGAATGTCCTAATAACTCCTGAACCACTCGAATATCGGCCCCATTTTCCAAAAGATGGGTAGCAAAAGAATGGCGAAGAGTGTGCGGGGTAATCCCAAGTCCTAAACCCGCGTTCCTAGCCGCGCTCTTCAAAACCGTCCAGATGCTCTGTCTGCTAAGCCGGCCACCTCTGGTGTTGAGAAATACCGCGGCGCTTTGGGCATTGGCCAGGGCTGGCCTACCTTGGACCAGATAGGCATTTAACGAGTCGATCGCAGCTGTGCCGATCGGAACGATTCGCTCCTTGCCACCCTTGCCTCGAAGTCTCACCAGTTCAGAAGTTAGATCCAGGTCTGCCAAATTCAAGTCAGCGGCCTCACTGATCCGGGCGCCAACACCGTACAAAAATTCCAGAAGGGCTAGATTTCGACTCCCTCTATCCCCTAGGGATGCATGCGCCAGGAGCTGCTCTATTTCGGATTCGCTAATAGCTTTGGGCAGGCGCATTCCTACCCTAGGGATTGGAATCTCTTTGGCTGGGTTGGGCTGACTCTGTTCCCGCGAAACAAATTTGTGTAGGCCACGAACCGTGATCAAAACCCGAGCGGACGAGGAAGCCCCCAATCCACCTTGGCTGCGAAGGTGAGCCAGAAAATCAGCCACAACTCCAGGCTGGACTTCGCTGAGAGTTGCCAGTCCCTGACCTTCCAGGAACATGACATACCTAGCCAAGTCACGTCGATAGGCCTTCAGAGTATTAAGAGCAAGACCTCTCTCAATTGTGAGATGGTCTAAATACTGCCCAACATCGGAACTAAGGCTCACATGAGGAAGTTACCCTGATTGGCGCAGGTTCCAGGCAGTTAAGCCAGAAGTTCGGCCAGTGGTCGGTGCGGCAACCCGTGCGCACTTGCTACTGGCTCATAAATAACTTCCCCAGCGTGCACATTAAGGCCAAGAGCCAGAGCTGAGTCCGCTCTACAAGCCTGTCTCCAACCATTCTCCGCCAACTCAACAACGTAGGGCAACGTCACGTTTGTAAGTGCGTACGTACTGGTATGAGGGACGGCGCCAGGCATATTGGCAACGCAATAGAAGACAGATTCATGAACTCGATAAGTCGGGTCGGCGTGAGTAGTGGCATGAGAGTCCTCAAAGCACCCACCCTGATCGATCGATATATCGACAAATACACTTCCTGGCTTCATTCGGCTCACCAGATCATTACTGACCAGCATTGGCGCCTTAGCTCCAGGCACCAACACAGCGCCAATGACCAGGTCTGCATCTAGCAGCTGCCGTTCAATTTCGAAGGCATTGGAGGCAAGGGTCTGCATTTGCCCTTGATAAATTCGATCGATCTCGCGAAGTCTGGCCACATTTTTGTCCATCAAAATAACTTTGGCCTGCATACCGGCAGCGATCGCGGCTGCGTTCAGGCCAGAAACTCCGCCGCCTAAAACGACCACTTTTGCCGCTCCGACGCCCGATACGCCACCGAGTAGAACCCCTCGACCCCCATTTGCCCGTTGAAGTGCAGCAGCGCCAACTTGAGGAGCCATCCGACCAGCAACCTCACTCATCGGGGCAAGCAATGGTAGGGCTCGATCCACTTCCACTGTCTCATAAGCGATAGCCGTGATCCCAGAGTTCAAGAGGGCATCAGTGCAGGGGCGGGAGGCCGCCAAGTGAAGATACGTGAAGAGGGTTTGGCCTTTTCTCATCCGAGGATATTCCTCAGCAATTGGCTCTTTAACCTTTAAAATCAAGTCGCCGATTTCCCAAATTTCCTCAGGTGTAGCAAGGATTTTCGCCCCTGCGGCCTGGTACTCAGCATTGGGAATAGAAGAGCCGACCCCAGCATCATGTTCAATAAAAACCTCGTGTCCGAGTCTTACTAGCTCGTGAACTCCAGCAGGAGTGATCGCTACTCGGTATTCATGGTTCTTTATCTCTCGCGGAATGCCAATCTTCAATTTAACGTCGACCTCTTAGTGGATATGGGCGACCTCGTTGTCGCCTCTGTGCCCTCCACCCTATCTTGAAAAATGGGGCCTTCTACGCCGAGTATGACTCTCCTTGGCGAACCGCTAGCGCGGCAGCGACGAGACCACTGAAAAGCGGATGAGGGCGAGTCGGACGTGAACGGAACTCCGGATGAGCCTGAGTTCCTACATAGAACGGGTGTGTTTGCCTGGGAAGTTCGCAGAATTCGACAAGATTCCCATCTGGCGACAGCCCCGAAAAAACTAACCCAGAATCGGTTAACACCTGGCGATATTCGTTATTTACCTCATAGCGATGACGATGACGCTCGTCTATCACTGGCGACCCGTAAAGATCAGAGACGATGGATCCCTCTAGCAAAACGGCCGGGTAAAGCCCAAGGCGCATTGTGCCGCCCATATCCTTGTCACCAGCAACCACCTCGAGTTGAGAAGCCATTGTCGCGATGACTGGCGAGGGCGTCTCTGGGGTGAATTCAGCAGAGTTAGCGTCCTTGATTCCTGCCAGATTTCTCGCCGCCTCGATCACCATGCACTGAAGACCAAGACAAAGCCCGAGAACCGGGACCCTGTTCTCCCTGGCCCAAGTCAACGCGCCAACTTTGCCTTCGATTCCGCGGATACCGAATCCTCCGGGGACACAAATTGCATCAACCTCGGCTAGATGCTTACTTGCACCCTCTGCAGTCTCACAATCATCACTCTTAACCCACTTGATAATAACGCGGGCGTCATTGGCAAAACCGCCAGCTCGTAAGGCTTCAGTCACTGACAAATAGGCGTCAGGAAGATCGATGTATTTCCCAACCAGAGCCACAGTTATTTCATGTTTTGGCTTGTGGACTTTTCGCAGCAAATCGTCCCAATCGCTCCAGTCCACATCCCTAAATGGAAGTCCTAGGCGCCGGACCACATATGCATCAAGCCCCTCAGAGTGAAGAACTTTTGGAATGTCATATATTGAAGGAGCATCGCTAGCTGCAACAACAGCTTCAATATCAACATCGCACATGAGGGAAATCTTCCGCTTCACCGAGTCCGGAATCGTTCGGTCTGAACGGCAAACAATCGCGTCTGGCTGGATGCCAATACTGCGTAGCGCAGCTACTGAATGTTGAGTGGGTTTGGTTTTCAACTCACCAGAAGGACCGATGTAAGGAACTAGCGAAATATGAAGGTAAAAAACATTGTCACGACCCCGGTCGTGGCGAACCTGCCGAGCTGCTTCGAGGAAAGGCAAGGACTCAATATCTCCAACAGTGCCACCGATTTCGGTGATCACGATATCGATATCAGGACCGCCCATTTTTAGGATTCGATCTTTGATTTCGTTCGTGATGTGTGGAATTACCTGGACCGTGTCTCCCAGATATTCACCTCTGCGCTCTTTGGCAATAACCGTTGAATAGACCTGCCCTGTGGTGACATTTGCATAGCCCTCAAGGCTTGTATCGAGAAATCTCTCATAATGACCGATGTCTAGATCAGTTTCCGCGCCGTCATCAGTCACGAACACTTCGCCGTGTTGAAAGGGGTTCATTGTTCCGGGATCCACATTCAGATATGGATCCAGTTTTTGCATAGTGACCCGCAGTCCGCGAGCTCGAAGCAAACGACCCAAACTCGAAGCGGTAAGTCCCTTACCAAGTGACGAAGCTACTCCACCGGTCACAAATACATGCTTGGTTATATGTGGGCTAGTCACTTAAGAACTCCCGCGGATCGTGTGCGGTGAGGAAACTCACCTGTCCACGGGTTATCAGACTAACAGCGTCTTAGGCCAAAGACCTACTTAGGGACGCGTGCCAGTTCAAGAAGTTCGATGGCGTGTCGCTGGGCATTGGCGGATTGTTCCTGTCCAGCCAGCATCCGGGCCAGTTCGATCACTCGCTCTTCATCCGACAAGCGTCTGATGTTGCTCTGGCTGACCAGGCCACTTTCCGATTTTGTGACGGTGTAGTGCGAGTCAGCAAAGGCTGCCACCTGGGCCAAATGAGTCACCACTACAACCTGTGCAGTTTTAGCTAATTCGGCCAATTGTCTACCGACCTCAATCGCCGCCTTTCCACCAACACCGGCATCCACTTCATCAAATATGAAAGTACCGATAGCTGAATTGCTAGCTAATACCACTTCAATTGCCAACATCACTCTGGATAACTCTCCACCACTGGCTCCCTTAGCTAGTGGGACGGGAGCGCCTCCGGCATGCGCGGTAAGTAGCATTTCAACGTCGTCCACACCAGATGAAGAGTAAGCGATTGTTTTACCATCTATCGTTAAGCCGACATCAGAGCTTCTAGTCTGCATAGATATTGTAAATTCCGCATTTGGCATGGCCAATTCGCGAATCTTTTCCGTAACGAGAGTGGCAATAAGTGCAGCATATTTAGCCCGTACTTTTGAAAGATCAATCGCAGCCTCAGCCAGTAGTTGACGGCGCTCCTTCAGAGCTCTTTCAGCTATTTCAATCTCACTCGACAAATTCTCTCGCGATTGAAGTTTCATTTCAGCGTCTTTGGCGCGTTCGATAAGAGCAGTTAGAGGGTCGCTTTCTGTCTCCGCAGGTCTACCAAAACGTCTTAGTAGAGAGATGAGGGAAGCTTTTCTTTCTTGTAACCATTCAAGGCGAACTGGGTCTGCATCCAGCGAGCTCTCATAGGCCGCCAAATCGGTTGCTAACTCCCCCAGAAGGAAAATTGGATCACTAAGTCTTTGATAAAACTCCTTGGGCTCATGTCCTTTGTCTCGAACCCTTTCTAGCGCCTTCATCGCGGTCGCTAGCAGGTTTAGTGCGCCTAGTTCATCCTGCTCTCCTCCGGCTACTACCTCATGGGCCAAGTGAGCAGCCTCGCGCAATTCATCAACGAACTGTAGGCGATCAATCTCTTCTGTTATTCGGTCAAGTTCGCCCGATGATGGACCGACGCGGCGTAACTCTTCAACCAATGCTTCCAGCTCAGAAACTTCTTTGTCTGCTAGCGCGCCTAAGTCGCGAAGTCGCACCAGAGACTCTTCACTTTCGCGAAGTTCTCTAAACGCAACTTGATAATGTAGAAAATATGGGGAGAGATCCGCTCCTCCAAATTTATCCAGAATCTCGCGTTGCGCATTTGAACGAAGCAAGCGGATGTTCGCTGATTGAGCATGAATAGCGATTAGCTCACTAGACATCTCTGTAAGAGTCGAGGCGTTTACCGGAGATCCTGAAATCAAAGCTCTGGTACGACCTTGATCCGTAATCGTGCGAGAAAAAATAGCGCTCTCTTCTTCGATTTCCGCTCCGACGTCTAACGCGATTTGTCTTGCCGGGTGGCCCTGTTCGAGCTGTATCCGGGCGGTGACCATTGCTCGTTCAGCACCGGAACGCACTAATGCAGAATCGGCTTTCCCCCCTAACACTAAATTGAGGGCGGTAAGAATCATGGTTTTCCCCGCCCCGGTTTCACCTGTCAGGACATTCAAACCTTCAGTTAGTTCCAAAACCGCATCGTCAATGACGCCGAGACAACGGATTCTGATTTCTTCCAGCATTCCTATTCTCCGCGCCAGCCTTCGACGGGCAGACGAAATTTGGCCACCAATCGATCAGTAAAGGGGGCAGTAGCTAGCCGTGCTAGTTGTATGGGCTCATGTCCACGACTAATTTCGATACGGCTTCCAGAAGGCGCATCGAACTCTCTTAATCCATCTGCCACAACTTGTGCGTCACCAGAAACAACATCGATGGTGATTATGGAATTAGGCGAGGTGACTAAGGGTCGAGCGAAAAGAGCATGTGCAGCCACCGGAACTACGAGCAGGGCTTCGACTTCTGGCCAAATAATTGGACCTCCAGCTGAAAACGCATAAGCAGTTGATCCGGTCGGCGTGGCACATAAAACTCCATCGCACCACCAGCGCGACAACGGTCTTCCATCCACCGCAACTAGCACTTCGATCATTCGGGAGCCAAGCTTTTCAATAGACATCTCGTTGAGCGCCCAACCCGACGCAACTTCACCTTCAGCATTTTGGATTAAGACATCGATGGTCATGCGTTCTTCAACAAGATAATCACGCGACGCAATTGATTGGACAACTTCGTCCAATGCTGAGTGTTCAGCTTCAGCCAAAAATCCAACGTGTCCAAGATTTACTCCAAGAATTGGCACCTTTCTGCCACGAGCTTTCTCCGCCGCGCGCAAAATTGTTCCATCACCTCCGAGAACCACGATCAGTTCGTATCCCTGGTCACCCAATGGGGACCCGTCGGAACTAATAAGAGTTACCTCAATTTGATCTGCGCTAAGTGCCCTGTTCACTTTGTCTGCTGATTCCATGGCGGTGACCCGATTGGGGTGAACCATCAGTGCGACACGACGACTCATTCGGGTCCCTGCTCAACGGCTAACTCGATTTCGGTTTTGCCAATTTTGGGCGCACCATGGCGACACCAAATGAAATATTCCACATTTCCCGCCGGTCCTGGAAGTGGACTTGCTGTAACACCCACTGCTCCTAAACCATTTGCTGCGGCAACTTCAACAACACCTTCCACGGCCTCCACTCGAAGATGAGCGTCCCGCACTACCCCGCCGGCGCCAAGCCGCTCTCGCCCCACCTCGAATTGGGGCTTGACCATGAGCAGTAGATCACTTTCCGCATGAGTAACTGAAGCCAAGGCCGGAATAACCAAATTCAACGAAATGAAAGAGAGGTCAGCAACTACCAAATCAACAGGTGTACCAATATCAGTAAGAGTAAGTGATCGGATGTTCGTGCGATCGTGGATTTCAACTCTTGGGTCGGTTCTTAATTGCCAGGCCAGTTGCCCGTACCCAACATCGACAGCTATTACCCGCGACACTCCTCGGCGCAAAAGGACATCTGTAAACCCACCGGTCGAAGCTCCAGCATCTAGAGCGATACGACCTTCCACTTTGATTTCTGGGAAAGCATCAAGTGCTCCGGTTAATTTGTAACCTCCCCTGGAAACGAAATCAACCGCGCCATCTTCCGAGACAACAACAATGGAGGCGCCATCAGCTACTTGAGTTGCCGCTTTCTCGGCTCGAACTCCATTGAGTTTCACCCTGCCCTCTTCTATGAGGAGTTGGGCAAACTCTCTGGAATGTGCCAATCCGCGACGAACCAACTCGGTATCAAGTCTTAGTTTGGCGGTCATATCAAGTCCCAAGACCCTGGCTCAGAGGCCATCAATGGTTTTCAACGCACCGGCTATGAGACCATGCACCCGCTCGTAAGTCTCGGCATGCTCACTCGTCGGAGCAGACCACAGGGCAGCCAACTCCGTTCGTGCCTGGTCCAACTGGCTCATATCCACAGCGGTCAATGATTCATCCATGGCTTAATCCTCTCACTCACGGGGACACGCTACCTGAACTGCTAATTGACCTTTGCAAATTGGGCCACTTCGATCTGACTTCTGCTTCTTAAACCCGAACTTCCCTGCCAAAAACGCCTTCGAAGGGCTCCATTTACCGTAATCACATCTCCGACGGTCAATTTTCGCGCTTTACGTCGCAAAACCGGCTTCCAGAAACTTAGATCCAAAGTGTCCACACCTGTGCGATCAGCCCGCGGAACCACCAATCGGAACTCCAGAACAACGTCACCGCTGGGCAACTCGCTTTCGATCGGCAAACTGTTCACCCGACCGCGTAACTCAATGCTGTTGATAGGTTCGTAATCAATCTCTTTTATCATCGACGAATCTCCTCTGTCAGTTTTACCTAAAGCGCTAATCTTTCAGCCAGGTAGGACAATTTCGCACTTAGTTCCGAATGGGTGTGGATCAACTTGATGAACGAACACCTGTGGGCGGGAGAGTTATGACGATCACACCGCTTGGAGACGACGTTTTCCAGATCGATACAGAGCAATCCGGATACCCAGGAATCACCGCAGGTTATCTAATTCGAACTTCAAAACCCTGTCTTGTCGAAACTGGAACAGCGAGCAGTTCGGAAACAGTAATTTCGGCTTTGCGACAGTTGGGTATTCAACAGAAAGACTTAGCTACCATCGTCGTAACTCATGTCCATCTCGATCATGCCGGTGGAGCAGGTCATTTGACTTCGCACTTTGCAAAGTCTCAACTAATCGCGCACGAAAGAGGAGCCAGGCACCTGGTTGACCCTTCTCGTCTCATGGCAAGCGCACGTCGGGTATTCGGAACACTCCTTGACGAGGTGATGGGTGAGTTATTACCGACTCCAATTGAACGAGTTGTTTCCTTGGGAGATGTGGGAAAGATTGATCTAGGCGATGGCAGATTTCTCGATACATTTTACGCTCCCGGACATGCTTCACACCACATTGGACTAGTCGATACATCATCCGGGGACCTGTATGTGGGCGATGCGGCAGGTGTCTATATTCAAGAAACAAAAACTCAAAGACCTGCTACCCCGCCACCAGATTTTGATCTTGAAATTACCCTTAAATCCATTGAGCTTTTTCGATCACTCGCCCCAAAGCGACTACTTTTCAGCCACTACGGACCAGTGACCGAAGTTGATCAGACCTTAGATGTTTCGATTGAAGAGTTAAGGCTCTGGGTGGAGTTAGTCAAAGATGCTCGCCACGAACAGCTAGATCTTGATCATGCCATTGCGATGATCAAGGAAAAGACTCACGAAAGATACACAAGACTGTTCAACGATCCAGCCTTGGCTCACCGCTTTGAAGAGCTCAATTCGACCGGTGCGAACATCGTCGGTATAAATCGTTGGCTAGACAAGATTGAAGAGAGCGAATACTCCTTTGGAGATGCTGCTCACTAATCTTCTAACTCTTCCTCGTCAGCCGACTCTTCCTCATCGTTTTCGCCAAGGTCAAAGGAAACGCCATTCAATTGGTCGATTCTTTCAACTGCATCTGTTAGTTGTTCAGGATCTGACATCGCAGCATTCTGGAACCACAAAAGAGCTTCTTCCTCGCGGCCGCTAGCCAACAGAGCGTCGGCGTATGCGTATCGCAATCTCCCACTCCACTCAGCAGATTTCGTATTAAGTTCTGGGCAGGTCAGCGTCACAAGTGCCGCATCAATCTGTCCCAAATCTCGACGAGCTCCCGCCGCGACAATACGCAATTCGATCTGTCCAGCTTTGTCTAACTTATTTGCCTCGGGCGCCCCAGCCATCGCTAATGCTTTCTCTGGCCGACCTAGTCCCCGTTCGCAATCGGCCATCATCGACCAGTTTGAAACATCGCCAGAGATTCGCATCGCCGCCCGGAACTCAGAGAGAGCTTCTGCAAATTCGCCGCACATGTATGCAGCGATACCTAAACTCTCTCGCACTGCTGCGATTCGCCCAGCGTGGTAAACCGCTGCGCGCGCGTGATCTAGGGCAACTTTTGGATTTGAGTCCAGACTCTGGCCCGCTGCTACCAAATGTTGGGCAACAACTTTTGCATTCGCCGGACTAAGAGTTGAGAGTTCTCGAGTGATGCTGCGATCCAATTCTTCCCCAGTGATCTCTGGTGGAATGTTTGGTTCATAAATTTTTGCACGGCGTGGTCTATCAAGGGGCGGACGTTCCCAGGTGTCCCCTCGGTTTTGTGCCGGACGACCAGAAGAAGGCCGATCCGAATACGAAGGACGCGAAGAACCACCCGAAGAAGCCGGACGACCAGAAGAAGGCCGATCCGAATACGAAGGACGCGAAGAACCACCCGAAGAAGCCGGACGACCAGAAGAAGGCCGATCCGAATACGAAGGACGCGAAGAACCACCCGAAGAAGCCGGAC
>Ga0315270_10000335_pt1 | contig 26451 bp, 26 predicted proteins | sample C1_bottom_MG_FD_204932 | JGI IMG/M metagenome (GOLD analysis project Ga0315270, IMG submission 204932) | Sediment microbial communities from Yellowstone Lake, YNP, Wyoming, USA - C1_bottom | ecosystem: Environmental > Aquatic > Freshwater > Lake > Sediment | place: USA: Wyoming | collected...
ATCTGCTGCAGGAAGGCGTCGGCGATCACGTCCTTGATGATAATTTCCTTGCCGCTCTTGGGATGCTTCAGGCGCATCCACGGGCCCTGGTCGATAAGCGTGGCGCCGAATTCGCGCTTCGCCAGATCGTAGCCCCAGGACTTGAAGCCACCCTCGGTGAACTTCATGATGTTTCCCTTGTGCACCAGGGTCACCGAGCTGCGGTGGCTGTCGATCGCATACTGAATCGCCTTGCGCACCAGGCGCTCAGTGCCCTCACGCGAAACCGGCTTGATGCCAATCGCGGAGGAGTCAGGGAAGCGGATTTTCCGCACGCCCATTTCCTTCACCAGGAAAGCGATAACCTTCTGCACCTCGGGCGTGCCGGCGGCCCACTCGATGCCGGCGTAGATATCCTCGGAATTCTCGCGAAAGATGACCATGTCGGTCTTGGCCGGCTCCTTCACCGGGCTCGGCACGCCCGTGAACCAGCGCACCGGCCGCAGGCAGACATACAGATCGAGATCCTGGCGCAGCGCCACATTGAGCGAACGCATGCCGCCGCCGACCGGCGTCGTCAGCGGGCCTTTGATGGAGACGACATACTCGCGCAACGCCGTGAGGGTTTCTCCCGGCAGCCAGGTATTGCCGCCGTAGACCTTGACCGCCTTCTCGCCGGCATATACCTCCATCCAGGAAATTTTGCGTCGGCCGGCATAGGCCTTCGCCACGGCGGCGTCCACAACCTTCATCATCACCGGCGTGATGTCCACGCCCGTGCCGTCGCCTTCAATATACGGAATGACCGGCTGGTTCGGGACGTTGAGGGAGTTGTCGTGGTTGACGGTAATTTTTTCGCCTGCAGGGACGATGACTCTTTGAAAGGCCATGGACAGCTCCAGTGCAAATGGAAAACAGCTTTTGATTCTAACACTGCGACGAGAGTCCTGATAATCTCATGGCATGAAAACCCGATACGATGCTGTGCCGGCCTTCATCACCAAAGACGGCTCCGAGATTCGCGAGTTGATGCACCCGTCCACCCATGACAGTCGCGCCCAGAGCCTCGCCGAGGCCATCGTGGCGCCTGGCGCCGCCACCCGCCTGCACCGGCATCATCAAAGCGAGGAGCTTTATCACATCACCGCCGGCCATGGACGCATGACCCTGGGTGGGGAAAGTTTTGACGTCGAACCCGGCGACACGCTCTGCATCCCGCCCGGCACGCCGCACTGCATCGCGAATACCGGCACCGAACCGCTGCACATACTGTGCTGCTGCGCGCCAGCCTATGCACACGACGACACCGAACTGCTGTAATGCTCATCCTGTTTAACAAGCCTTTCAATGTCCTGAGCCAGTTCACCGACAAGGAAGGCCGGCATACGCTCGCCGAATTCATTTCGGTGCTGAAGGTGCGCGCCGCCGGGCGGCTCGACTACGACAGCGAAGGCTTGCTGCTGCTCACTGACAATGGAACCCTGCAAACCCGTATTGCCGAACCGAAGCACAAACTGCCCAAGACTTACTGGGTGCAGGTGGAAGGTGTACCTGGCTCAGAGGCTTTGAAAAAATTGCGTGATGGTGTGCCGCTCAACGACGGCCTTACGCTCCCTTCAGAAGTTCGCCTCATTCCGGAGCCGGGCCTGTGGCCGCGCGATCCGCCGATCCGCTCCCGCAAAAACATCCCGACCACCTGGATCGAACTCATCATTTCCGAGGGTCGCAACCGCCAGGTACGGCGCATGACCGCGGCCGTCGGTTACCCGACCTTGCGTCTGGTGCGCATGGCGGTCGGGCCATATCGGCTGGAGGAGCTCGAACCCGGCGAATGGCGCGAGGCCGACGCCACGCTGCTACAATTCGCGCATGATCTGGAAACCGAACGTGGTGGTGGCGGCGATCGTCGAGCGCGACGGAAAGTTCCTGCTGGTCGAGGAGGAAGCCGACGGTCTGGTCGTGCTCAATCAACCCGCCGGCCATCTCGATGAAGGCGAAACCCTGATTGATGCCGTCATTCGCGAAACCATCGAGGAAACGGCCTGGCATATCGAGCCGACCGCCTTGCTTGGGGTGTACCGCTGGCTGCACCCGGCCAAATCCGTGACCTATCTGCGCTTCGCCTTCATTGCCCGCGCGCTGCACGAAGAACACGGGCGCGCGCTCGATCACGGTTGTCTGCGCGCGCTGTGGCTGACACCGGAGGAAATCCGCGCACAACGTTCCCGTCTCCGCAGTCCGCAGGTGGAGCGCTGCCTCGATGACTATCTGGCCGGCACCTGCTATCCGCTCGATCTGCTCAAGGAGTACGCGCCGGCAGCGGCGCGCTGACCATGGCGAAGGTGGTGGTCGGTCTGTCCGGTGGCGTCGATTCCGCGGTCGCGGCACTGCTGCTGAAAGAAGCCGGTCACGCAGTCACCGGCCTGTTCATGAAGAACTGGGAAGAGGATGACACCGACGCACACTGCACCGCCGAAGACGACCTGAAGGAAGTACGTGCGGTGTGCGATGCGCTCGCCATCCCTTTCCAGACCGTGAACTTCGCAGCCGAATACTGGGACCGGGTGTTCCAGTATTTTCTGGACGAGCACAAGGCCGGGCGCACACCCAACCCGGATGTACTGTGCAACAAAGAGATCAAGTTCAAGGCGTTTCTCGATCATGCCCTGACCCTCGGCGCCGAAAAAATTGCCACCGGCCATTACGCACAGGTGCGTGAAACCGGCGGGCACTACCAGTTGCTCAGGGGCGCCGACACGGCCAAGGACCAGACTTATTTTCTCTACTCCCTCGGCCAAGCCGAACTGTCCCGGACGCTGTTTCCGATCGGCCATCTCGCCAAGACCGAGGTGCGCGCCATGGCGCGCGCCGCCGGCCTGCCCAACCATGACCGCAAGGACTCGACCGGCATCTGCTTTATTGGCGAGCGTGACTTCCGCGATTTCCTGAAACGCTACCTGCCGGCACAGCCGGGCGAAATGCGCACGCTCGCCGGCGACTACATGGGCCAGCATGAGGGCGCGATGTACTACACCATCGGCCAGCGCCAGGGCCTCGGTATCGGCGGGGCCGGCGCGGCCTGGTATGTCGTGGACAAGGATATTGGACGGAACATCCTGTACGTGGAACAGGGCGAACATCACCCGGCGCTCTACAACCCGGCCCTGCTGGCCAGCCAGTGGCACTGGGTAGCGGGTGCTCCACCCTCCCTGCCGCACGCCTGCACCGCCAAGGTGCGCTATCGCCAGACCGATCAGCCCTGCTCCATCGAGCAGATTTTTTCAGGATCAGCACGGATTACATTTGCCACGCCGCAGCGTGCCGTCACCCCTGGCCAATCCGTGGTCTTTTACGAGGGCGAGGTCTGTCTCGGCGGCGCTGTCATCGATCGGCGCCTGAATGACGCGGCCATGTCTGATAGAATAATGGCCTGATCTCGGCATCCTTCAACACACAGCGTCCGGAATAACATGAACAAGACGCCCGACAACCTGGCCCTCTCCCCGCTTACTGCCCTGTCGCCGCTCGACGGCCGCTACGAGAAGAAAATCGCGCCGCTGCGCGCGCTGTTCAGCGAGTACGGACTGATCCGCTTTCGCCTGCAAGTCGAGATCCGCTGGTTGCTGGCACTCTCGAATTGGACAGAGCTGAAAGAAGTGCCTACGTTTTCTCCCATGACGCGCGCGGCGCTGGAGACGATCGTGGACAGCTTCAGCGAGACCGATGCGCGACGCGTGAAGGAGATCGAGGCCACCACGAATCATGACGTAAAGGCCGTTGAGTATTTTCTGAAGGAAAAAACCATCGCCAACACCGAGGTCGCGAAGGTCGGTGAATTCTTCCATTTCGCCTGCACCTCCGAAGACATCAACAACCTGTCACACGGGCTGATGCTCCGGCACGGTCGCGACGACATCCTGTTGCCGGCCATGGACATGTTGATTGCGGCGATCCAGTCCCTGGCGGTGAAGTTTGCTGATCAGCCGATGCTGGCGCGCACCCACGGCCAGCCGGCCTCGCCCACGACGCTTGGCAAGGAGATGGCAAACCTGGGCTACCGGCTCGCGCGCCAGCGCGCACAGGTCGCGGCCGTGACTCTGCTCGGTAAAATGAATGGTGCCGTCGGCAATTACAACGCGCATCTCGCCGCCTATCCGGAACTTGACTGGGAAGGCTGTGCACGCGAATTCGTCACCGGGCTGGGATTGGCCTGGAACCCGTACACCACGCAGATCGAACCGCATGATGGCATGGCCGAATTGTTCCATGCACTTTCCCGTTTCAACACCATCCTGATCGACTTCAACCGCGACCTATGGGGCTATGTCTCGATTGGTTACTTCCGGCAGAAGGTGAAAGATGGCGAGGTCGGCTCGTCCACCATGCCGCACAAGGTGAACCCGATCGATTTCGAAAACAGCGAGGGCAATCTCGGACTGGCGAATGCACTGTTCGAACATCTCGCCGCCAAGCTGCCGGTGTCACGTTTCCAGCGCGATCTCACCGACTCCACCGTGTTGCGCAATTTGGGCGTGGCGTTCGGCTACTCGCTGCTCGCCTATGACTCGTGCCTGCGTGGCATCGGCAAGCTCGAGGTGGACAGCGCGCGCCTGCAGGCCGACCTCGACAACAACTGGGAAGTGCTGGCCGAACCGATCCAGACTGTCATGCGGCGCTATGGCATTGAAAATCCGTACGAGAAGCTCAAGGAACTGACTCGCGGCAAAAGCGGAATCACGCGTGAGTCCCTACAGAGCTTTATCCAGAAGCTGGCCATCCCCGAAGAGGCCAAGGCGCGGCTGCTGTCCCTCACACCCGCCAGTTACACAGGCAACGCCGCACTTCAGGCGCGTGCACTACCGGAACGGAAATAGACCAGCCTGCCCGGGTATCCCCGGGCAGGCTGCAATTTCTCCGTTACCCGTTATTTAAGCAACTCAAGCGGCCCGGCGTCGCCCAGCGGAGGCTGAACGCCGCGGTTTGTTCTGCTCCAACAGGTCGATACGCGCTTCGTTCAGAAACAGCACCGCGCAGGCGCCCAGGTCCACCAACAGGCTGATCACGGTGATCGGTGCAAGCGGCATGGCCTTGGCAATGAAGATCAGGTAAGCGGAAGTAAATCCCACGACCGCCAGGCCGACCGCCACGGCACGCACAATCTCGCGCTCCGGGTCATAGGCGGCAATTACAAACATGATCATCATGCCGATCATGGCGGCTCCGAACATGGCGGTGGTTACCGGATCATACGGGCCGTAGCTAATAAGGTCATGGCTGGCTTCCGGCGCCAGTACCAGCGACAAGCCCCAACCCATGTACAACGCGGCAGCGATCAACAGTGTGAATCGAAGTTGCGATTCCATGTAACACCTCCATGATTAGGTGGAACGACGCTATACTTTGTTCTTAATACACAGTTTAAGTCTAGTCTTTTACTCGGGATAGCAGACGCTCACCATAAACCCCATGAGTGACCACAGCAAAACCGACGCACCGGCGAAGGAACATCGCCACCTCCTGACCCGCGAAGACTTGCGCGACGCGGCCGTGGGCCTAATCGCGCAGGCGCGCCGCGAGATTGTGATCTGCAGCCCAGCACTCGATCCGGCGCTCTTCAGCCGTGCCGCCTTGACCGAGGCACTCGGTCACTTCATTGCGCAACAGGCGCGCTGCCGGGCGCGCATCGTGGTGGAAGACACCGAACACATGCTGTTGAGCAGTGCCCGTCTGGTTGAACTGGCGCGACGCTTCTCAGACATGATTCTGATCCAACGCCTCGGTGAACAGCACCACGGCCTGACAGAGATGTTCATCGTGGCAGACAACAAGAGCTCTTTCTACCAGCAGGACATCAACGTTATCGACGCCACACTCGATCTGCATACCCCGCATCTTGCCGCTCCGATTGCGCACCGTTTCGAGGAAATCTGGGCAGCCAGCGAACCGGTACTGGGACTGCATGTCTTCCGCCTGTGACAGCGGCATGCGCGATTCCCTTGGCATACTGTTGTTTCCACTGTTTGCCAGCTTATTGCTGACCACTGGCTGCGCCAGTACTCCGGCGACGGATGCGTCCGTCGATGCACGCCATCGGGAGGCCGCGGAAGTAGCGGCCTCCATGGCCGGCAAGCCGTATCGCTACGGTGGCCATACACCGCAGGGCTTCGACTGCAGCGGGCTTGTATACTACAGCTTCAGACGCGCCGGCATGGACGTGCCGCGCAGCACCGAAACGCAGCGCAACAGGACCCGTAAGGTTCCGGCTTCGCGTCTGGCACGTGGTGACCTGCTGTTCTTCAATCAAGAGGGAAAGCACTCCTCGCATGTCGGCATCTATCTCGGCGGTAATCGCTTCGTGCATGCGCCATCAAGCGGCAAGCGGGTTCGCGTAGACAGTCTTGCCGACACCTATTGGCAGAATCACCTGGTTGATGCGCGTCGATTCTGACGGAGGAATAACTAAATGAAATACCTTGCCAGGAAGTTTCTTGTTGCGCTCCTGGCAAGCCTGTTCTGTAGCGCGTCAATACCGCAGGCACGTGCCGCAGAACCTGAATTACACGTCATCCCGCTCAAACATCGCTTTGCTGAAGACGTCATACCGCTGTTGCGCCCACTGCTCGCGCCAGGAGAAAGCGTCAGCGGCGTGGATTCACACCTGATCGTGCGCGCCACACCCCGGACCATTGCGCAGATAGAACGGATGCTGGCAGATGTGGATACACCGCGCCGCAATCTGCGCATCAGCGTGCGCCACGCCGGAGAAAGCGAGCGCCTGCAGGCCCGTCAAGGAGTCTCGGGCGACGCGCACCAGGGCAACACGCGCATCGTCGTGACCGGCGGCGCGCGCAACACAGGCGGCGTAAATGTCGGGCACGCCGGTCCGGCCGGAGCCTTGCAACTACACAGCGAGCAACGCGTCACCACCAAACGTGACACCTCGACCCAGGACCTGACCGTGCTGGATGGCGGGCGCGCCTTTTTGCGCGTTGGTGAATCCATACCGCTGGTGCAGCCGTTCCTGGCGCTGGCGGGTAACCGCGTCACTGTGCTGCCCGGTATCCAGTACTACGACGTGACAACCGGCTTCGAGGTGGAACCGCGCATTCTGGGTGAACGGATACTGCTCACTGTGACACCACGTATTGGGTTTCGCAGCAACCAGGGCACGCAGAACATCAGCTTGCAGGAACTGCACACAGCGGTGGCCGTGCAACCCGGTGAGTGGGTGGATCTGGGCGGAGCCGTGGAATCGAGCAGCGAGGTAAGTCGCCAGATCCTCAGCACCCGCCGCAACACGAGCGGCGAGGACTCACGCTTCCTGATTCGCGTTGATCTGCAGTAGCCCGATCAGGCAGCGTACAGCGTTTCGATCAGACTGCGCATGGAGCTGGCGTCGATATTCTGCAGGCGCACGCCTACGCCTTCTTCCGTACAACGCATTACCTGGGCGGAGAAACGCTGCGCCACACCACCGACCACCGGGACACTGAAGGACAGATCCAGTAGCGCCTGGTCGGGAATAAAATTGCCCCCGGTTGCGACAAATGCGCCCTCCGCACTCATGTCACGCACCAGACACTCTGGCAACATCAGCGAGTTGTAGTAAAGCACCGCCCCGAGAGAAACCGGGATACGGCGCATAGCGCGGCGCTCTGGATTTGTGTGTTGACCCGTCATCTCGTTCCCCCGAAAAACACTCCGCACCCGACAGCCGGTATCTAAACGTATTCTCGATGACCCTGCAAGAAAGGAATGATTTTTGAACTTCATTCACGCGGGAATAAATACCGTGGCCACACCGTCGTTCACATCAACTCGCGCTGTCGTATCCAGCCCTTCGGATGCTCACAGGTTATTGCCGACCCCTGTCCCGTTAGCGGCCTAGCAGGCTATAGTCGCCTGCATGAACGCTCGCCTCTTTCGCCTGCTCACCCAACTGCTGTCTCATCCCACTGCGCCGTTTCGCGAACAGCAGGTGATGCATTACGCCCAGTCCATACTCGAGCGCGCCCGCATCCCGCATTTTTCCGACCCAGCCGGAAATATTGTCATTGGCTGCGCCGCACCGGCTGCCTATCGCGCACTCTTGCGTCAACCGGGCAAGGAGCCGGTGCGGCTGTTCATCGCGCACATGGATCACCCGGGCTTTCATGGCGTGCGCTGGCTGACCTCCCGGCGCTTGCTGGTAAAGTGGCACGGTGGCTCGCCAGTAAAACATCTACGCGACAGCCGTGTGTGGCTGGCCAATGAAACTGGCATGATCGCCGCAGGGCGCATTACGCGTGCCACGCTGCTGCCATCGCGGCACGCGATCGATACCGCGGAAATCCTGCTAGAGCAGCCATTGACCACGGAACAGGCGGCAACATCGCTCTACGGCGGTTTTCGATTTCGCGCGCCAGTCTGGCGTGCCGGGAAACGTATCTACACCCAGGCTGCCGATGATCTGGTCGGCGTGTTTGCGGTGCTGGCGACGGCGCTTGGGCATTATTCCGGGAGACGGCGTGCGCCATCACCCTTTCTTGGGCTGCTCACACGCGGTGAAGAGGTGGGCTTCGTCGGCGCCATCGCACACCTTGAGCTCGACTGGCGGAACCGCGCCCGTCGGCCGATCGTGGCCATCAGCCTTGAGACTTCACGCACCCTGCCGAATGCCCTTATTGGCAAGGGTCCGGTGGTAAGGCTTGGAGACCGGCGCACCGTGTTCGATCCTGGCTTCCTGCACATACTGTCGGAAATCGCCGAGCAAAAGTTGCCCGGCCGGCACCAACGACGCGTGATGGACGGCGGCACCTGTGAGGCCACCGCTGCCGTCGCCTGGGGACTGCCCGCGATTGGCATTTCCGTGCCGCTCGGTAACTACCACAATCAAGGCTTCGAGGGCGGCCAGGATTGTGCTGGCAAGGACGGTCCGGCCCCGGAATTTGTACACCTCGACGACATCGATGGACTGTTGAAACTTTGCCACGGATTAATGCAACCGGGCCTGCCATGGGGTGAGCCCTGGAAAAAGCAGCGCCGCAAGTTGCAATCGAACCTGCGGCACTACAAGAAGCATCTCAAATAAGACTCAACGCGAAAACACATCATGACGCGGCCGCGGCAAGCTGGGGCTAGTGTCCACGCGCAAACAGCGCCGTCGCATCCAGCCACAATCCGTCGGCAGCACAGCCAAGGCGGTCACCTCTGCGAAGACCACCAGGCTCACGCACCGCCCGGTCGCGGTGACACGCACCCACTCGCGCGGGGCTGGGCGTGGCTCCGCAGCCAAGAGAGGCCGAGCCTTTGAATCACGCGGAATATGCCCGCCACCCGAGGGAGAGCCCGTGCCTCGAAACCAGAAATCATACTGCGCCGTTTATCGGGCTTACATGGCCTGCCATCGCGAACCCCGGGTCAGAGAATCCAGCTCTGCTATGATTTTCCTGACAAAACTGCACCACTTACTGATTTATCCCAGTACACAGCTAAGGTATTTCCAAGGACAGACTGTGAGCCTTTCATTGAGCATCTACCAAAAAGCCTGTCCGGGATGCGCCGCAAGCGTGTCCATAGGTGCTACGCGCTGTGTCTGCGGACACAATTTCGAAACTGACGACAACAGCCTGTCTCCGCTCGAAGCTACGTTGCGCGACGAAGAGCTTTACGAAGGCTACCTGGCAGCGCGCGCAGAACAGGCACGACAGGCTGTGCGTGACGCTGCAGAGGCGTTGACGCAGGAACCGGGTAATGCCGAATTGGTGTCGGTCGCGGCGCTGGCCCGGGAAGTCGCAAACTCGATTGAAAGTGACCTTGCGGAGCAACGGAACAAGATTACAGCCATTAAAGACAAATTGCGCAGCATGGAACCGCTGGTGCCAATTTTTCCCTCCGCACCCACGACCGCTCCAGTCGTCAGAAAACAGGCTGAGTCACACCTGCCCCCTTTAACACCATCCGCCCCGGCACAGCCAGCGCCAACGGCTGCCGCATCTGTGACTGCGGGTGTCATTGAAAAAACTCTGCCTGTCACGGTATCCGCCAAATCCGCACCTGTTTCTTCCTGGCGCGCGACCACGACTCAGAAGGCCGCCGGGGTACTTGCCGCTCTCAAAAACGCCAAGGCGCGGGAAGCGGTCGCGCGAGCCCAACAGACCAAGGAAACAGTTGTCGTGGAGCCACCGTCACCGCCTGCACCCGCCAGCACCAGTGTTTCCATCCCCCCGTCTGCATTCCGGAAGGAGCAGGCCGCCAAGGCGGAAAAGATCATGGAGTCGCACAAGCCGGCGGATGGCAAGGAGTGTCCGAATTGCACATCCAGCGTGCCGACAAACACCACACGCTGCCGTTGCGGCTTTGCTTTTGTCTCTGACGGAACCGAGCTTCCTTCGCTGACGCTTTGCACAGGCGATTTCACAGCCCTGCGCAACAGCTTAAAGCTTAACCTGCGCTGATCAATGGCCGTACGGATAACGCAATATTGCCGTCGCCCATTTTTTGAATAAACCGGTTTCTCCAATCTTTGTCACTGCCGCATGTCCTGTAACGTGATATGAGCTCGTCTGGAACAATATCTTCAGCGCCAGCGACTTGACTGACGTCCTGCGCCGTTACGTCGTCGCAGCATGCTCGCTTGCGATAAAACAGATTCCGTTCGCCGATCAGCCTTAACTTGTTGAAGTTCCATACTACTCTCGGCTTTCCTGTGCGAGTAACCTCCGCGTGATGGGTGTGTCAAGACTGCTCGTGGCGAACGGGACTGCTATACTTCGCACAAGCAGTCCTCACCCAGCGATCTGCAGGACCGGCAGGTACATCGGCAATGACGAACAGGCCTCATCCTCATACAGACACGCTTAGCGGGTTCGCTCTTACAACGCGGGAGTTTCCGGATTTTTATGCGCGTATTGTGGCGCTGCGTTTTCCAATCAGCGTTGCGGAAGTTCTCGAACTGCGCGACCTCATCAACCACAGCGCGGATGTGCACGAGGAGCCGGCCGACATCCCGCAGAACCGTGAATTTCGCGAGTCATTGGAAGGCGCCATCCATTCCTTCGGCATCGAAAACCGCCAACACAGTGAGCGCCTGCTCCGGGTACTCAGCATGCTGCGCAACATGCATTATCTGCACACCATCGCCTCGCGCGACGCCGAGCTGCACCTGCGCCAGAAGCAGGCCAACAACCGAATCACCCGCCGGCACAGCCTGCGTAACGGCGTGCTGGCGCTGCTCACCATGCTGGGAAGCGGACTGACCTGGTTCTCCCTGGAAGGGGCCGGCTGGTTTCTTAAACTTCTGCCCTTGACCGCTGCAGTTGTCGCACTTGGCTTTTTCCATTCCCTGCCGCTGCTCGACCAGGAAATGGAACGGCTGACGCGCGACCTCAACGATGTGCTGCGCAAACGCGTGGATACGCTCAACTGGCGCACCCTGATCCACAAGCTGGCGCTGCTGCTTGGCTATAAACAGATTCAGGGCATCGATGTGTTCAAACATGAGCACACGGACACGGGCAACAACGGTTCTTCCCTGCTGCACTGACGCGTCGCGTGACCTCAATGCACGGTCGGATCGGGACGCCAGTTCTCGATCCGGGTCGGGGTCTTCAACCCGTACCCCACATAACTTGTCACCACCATGGCCGCGAGCCATAGCGCGCAGATGACGGCGATGACAACGACCCAGAATAGTTCCGCATTTCGTTCCGCGGCCGTCCCCAATAATTTCTGTTTCACTCGTCGGTCACGCATCCGTCGCTCGCGTTCTTGACGTTCTTGATGTACTTGTAGAGCGTGCCGCGTGTTGCCTTGTAGGGCGGCATTTTCCACGCCGCCTTGCGCCTGGCCATCTCGCCATCGCTCACCGCCACGCTCAGCTCGTTGCGGTCGGCATCGATGGTGATCACATCGCCATTCTGGACCAGCGCCAGCGGTCCGCCCTCCTGCGCCTCCGGTACCACGTGGCCGATGATGAAGCCGTGCGACCCGCCGGAGAAACGTCCATCGGTCATGAGCGCTACACCCTTGCCGAGGCCCGCACCCATGATCGCCGAAGTCGGCGTGAGCATCTCCGGCATGCCCGGCCCGCCCTTCGGGCCTTCGTAGCGGATCACCACCACATCGCCCTTTTTGATTTCCTTGCGCTCCAGGGCGTGCAGCATGTCTTCTTCCGAATCGTACACGCGCGCCGGGCCGACGAAACGCAGACCCTCCTTGCCAGTGATTTTGGCCACCGCCCCGCCGGGCGCGAGATTGCCCTTGAGGATCTGGATATGGCCGCTCGCCTTGATCGGTGTCTCGATCGGCAGGAACACGTCCTGCCCGGCCTTGAGTCCCGGCAGGTCCTTCAGGTTGTCGGCAATGGTCTTGCCGGTCACCGTCAGGCAGGAACCGTCGATCAGGCCTTTTTCCAGCAGATATTTCATCACCGCCGGAATGCCGCCGACATTGTGCAGGTCTTCCATGACGTATTTGCCGGAAGGCTTGAGATCGGCGAGGAACGGCACGCGGTCGCTGACCTTCTGGAAGTCATCGATGGTGAGCGGCACGTCGACGGCGCGCGCCATGGCGATGAGATGCAGCACCGCGTTGGTCGAGCCGCCCAGCGCCATCACGATCACCATGGCGTTTTCGAAGGCGACACGCGTCATGATGTCGCGCGGTTTGATGTCCTTTTCCAGCAAGTTCTTGATCGCCACGCCAGCGCTCAGGCACTCGGCGATCTTGCCCGGGTCGACCGCCGGCGTGGACGAGCTGTACGGCAACGACATGCCGAGTGCTTCAATCGCCGATGCCATGGTGTTAGCGGTGTACATACCGCCGCACGCGCCCGCCCCCGGGCAGGAATGGTGAACGATGTCCTGGCGAGTGGGCTCGTCGATTTTGCCGGCAATGAACTCGCCGTAGCTCTGGAACGCCGAGACAATATCGAGTGTCTGGCCGTGCGAGTGGCCGGGCTTGATAGTGCCACCGTAGATCATCAGTGACGGGCGATTGAGCCGGCCCATGGCGATCAGACAGCCCGGCATGTTTTTGTCGCAGCCGGGAATAGTGACCAGCGCGTCGTACCACTGCGCACCCATCACGGTCTCGATCGAGTCGGCGATAATGTCGCGCGACTGCAGCGAGTAGGACATGCCGTCGGTGCCCATGGAGATACCGTCGGACACGCCGATGGTATTGAAGCGCAGGCCGACCAGATCGGCCGCCAGCACGCCTTCTTTCACCTTCGCTGCGAGGTCGTTGAGATGCATGTTGCAGGTATTCCCTTCCCACCACACCGAGGCGATACCGACCTCGGGCTTGGCCATGTCGGCGTCGGTCAATCCCGTTCCGTACAGCATGGCCTGCGAGGCGCCCTGCGACTTGGGCTCGGTGATGCGGGAACTGTAACGGTTCAGCTTGCGGGTCATGTCCTTCCTCAACACATCTTGATCGGGATCGGCGATTTTACTCTAACCGGGGCACCGGCTTAAACCCTTGCTACAACCACTTCTTGCGCCGGAAATAGAAGTACAGGGCAACCGCGATGCCAGCCATGCCCAACATCACCAGGGGGTAGCCCCAGCGCCACTCAAGTTCCGGCATGTAGCGGAAGTTCATACCGTAGATACCGACGATGAAGGTCAGGGGGATAAAGATGGTGGAGATCACTGTCAGCACCTTCATGACTTCGTTCAGGCGTGTGGTGAGCAGGGACAGGTTGTTTTCGAGCATGCCGGACAGCACATCGCGGTAGGTCTCGACGGTGTCGATGACTTCGATGGTATGGTCGTACACGTCCTTGAGGTAGACACCGGTGGACGCGCGGATCAGGGGCGATTCGGCGCGCTGCAAAGTGTTGATCATCTCGCGCAGCGGCCAAACCGCCTTGCGCAGCCAGATCATCTCGCGCTTGAGGAGATGAATGGTGCGCGCCACTTCGCGGGCGCGGTTCGTCAGCATGCGCTCGTCCAGCGCCTCGATCTGCTCGCCGAGCGCCTCGAGCAGCACAAAATAGCCGTCCACGATCGCATCGATCAGCGAGTACGCCAGGTAATCCGCGCCCTCACGCCTTGCACGTCCCTTGGCAGTGCGTAAACGTCCACGGATGGGGCTGAAGGCATCGCCCTCGATACCTTCCTGGAACGAGATCACAAAATTTGTTCCGAGAATCAGGCTGACCTGTTCGCCCGCGACTTCCTGAGTTGTCGCATGCAGCGACAGCATGCGGAACACAATATACAGGTACTCGCCGTAGTCCTCGGCTTTCGGACGCTGGCCGGTATTGGCGATGTCTTCGAGCACCAGCGGGTGCAAGCCAAACACCGTGCCGGCCTGTTCGAGCAAGTCGATCTGGTGTACACCTTCGATATTGATCCAGGTAACACCTGGCCGGCTCAACCAGGTCCGGCAGGCCGAGAGGTCCGTCACTTCCTCTTCGACCAGCTGCTCGTCGTCGTAATACATCAGACTCACACGCGGCGCGCCGGCCTTGCGCTCGCCAATGTGTACGGGTGTGCCCGGCGGCAGGCCGGACTTGCGGGAACGATTGCGGGTCAGTCGGGACATCGGGTCATTCATTACCGAGTCACCGTGATGCACACGGCTCTGACAGGATACGCTATCATAGCGTACGCCATCCCTGCACCCCGAGGCAGCGTGTATTCCCTGATCCGCCCACTGCTGTTCGCGCTTGACGCCGAGCGCAGCCATGACCTGACACTGGGCCTGTTGCGTACTGCCTACCGGGTGCCGGGCATCGCCACGTTGATGCACCGGCGGTACGCCGGCCGCACTCCGGCCCTGCCGGTGGAGCTCATGGGGCTGCGCTTCCCGAATCCCGTGGGGCTGGCGGCCGGTCTGGACAAGGAGGCACGCTGTGTCGCGCCGCTGCTCGATTTCGGCTTCGGGTTCATCGAGCTCGGAACGGTGACGCCACAGCCGCAACTGGGCAATCCGAGGCCGCGCCTGTTCCGGCTAACGCGCCACGCGGCCATCATCAATCGCATGGGCTTCAACAGTTCCGGTCTCGACGCGTTCTTAGAGAATCTCGCCGCGCAGCCGCGCCGCGGGCTCATCGGGATCAACCTCGGCAAAAACAAGCTCACGCCGGATACGCAGGCAATCGACGATTACCTCACCGGCCTGCGTGCCGTGTATGCGCACGCCGATTACGTGACCCTGAATATTTCCTCCCCCAATACCCCCGGTTTGCGCGCCTTACAGGACGAAGCGCCGCTTGCCGCCCTGCTCGCAAGCCTTAAGAACGAACAAAGCGTGCTGGCGCGCACCCACGGGCGCAGCGTGCCAATCGCCCTCAAGATCGCGCCCGATCTGAATGATGGTGAAATCGACACCATCGCTCGTCTGCTTGTAGAACACAGATTCGATGCCGTGATTGCCACCAACACCACGATCACACGACCTGGCCTCGAACACGATCCGACAGCGCGCGAGGCCGGTGGCCTGAGCGGCCAGCCACTGCGCGCGCTGTCGACGAAAGTTATCCGCCGCCTGCATGCCACTTTACAGGGACGCGTCCCGATTATCGGCGTGGGCGGCATCGGCAACGCTGACGAGGCCTGGGAAAAACTGGTCGCTGGCGCCGACCTGATCCAGATCTACACGGCTTTCATTTACCAAGGTCCGGGCGTAGCAGGCGAGATCGTCCGCGGACTGTCTGAGAAAGTGCGCGCACTCGGCGCTACCAGCCTGACCGACGCACTTCGGCGCGCGCGTACGGCATGAAATCCAACTCTCTCCAGGTCGTGTTGCCGCCGGCTTGTACTTCATCTGAATCTTGACTGGAATAGACAGCCGCCATGTCCAGCAACCCGCCGACGTTTGTCATTGAAGGGATCACCCTGGACGGAGCTATATTCCGTCCAAGCGACTGGATCGAGCGACTGATCGATACGGTGTCTTCATATGGAGCCGACCGGCGCTCTCGCCGCGGATCGTACTCCGGTCCTGATCGCCGCCGTCAGCAGGTGGGGTTCTTGCGCGCGCAGGTGCTCGAGGGACGGAAGTGCCTGGTGGTGGATGCACGGCTGCAAGAAGCCAACCCGGCGGCGTTCCGTTTCCTGCAGGAATTCATTCAGAGCAATCGGCTGCGGGTGCTTGGGACAAGCGAAACAATCCTCGGCAGCGCTGAATCGTCGGAACGCACCTGATGAATCCATTCACTACAACCTGCTGCGCCGCTGCTAGTCGCCGCCGGTCTCACCTCGAGTCGATGACCTGAAACAGCATCACAATCAGTTGTTATCGACTTTCTTCCAGAGCCTCTCCAAATCCGCAGCAACCTGCTCGGCACCGATCTTCTCCGGGTAAAACATAACGATCCGGCCCTGCGGATCGAGCAGATATAGAAACGAGGAATGTTCAATGCGGTATTCCAGGGCAGTCTTGCCCTGGTAACGCCGGGCGATAACACCAAATTCATTGGCCACGGCCTGGACCGCACCAGCCGCGCCGGTCAGACCCTGGATGCGGGCATCGTGTACAGACACGAATTTCTTGACCACGTCAGGCTGGTCATGATCGCTGTCAACACTTAGAAATACCACTTGCAGATCCGCTGCCTTGGACCCAAGACGCCTCAATACTACCGCCGCCTTCTGCAGCGTCACCGGGCAGATATCCGGACAGTTCGTGAACCCGAAGATCGCCAGTTGCCACTTGCCCGTTGCCGGGAAACTAACTGCCTGTCCGTCCTGGTTGATCAGCGTGCGTACACTGATCGACTTGGGCGGCTCGACACGCAGGCCCTGCGCATCGCTGTCCTTGGCCTGTGCAGGGGCGAACACCGTCAGGCAAGCCATTATGACCAGCAGTGCCGATACCCGGCGGCATTTATTCGTGTGCATGGCTGTACCCCTTATTCATTATTACCTCATCAATAGTCAGTGGCCGACGAGCTTCAGGAAGCTGATTGGGATCGAAAAAGCCAGGGCCGGAAGAGCATACCGGCAATGCCGGCTTGTCCGGCACCATTTCAAGCATCGCCTCGAACAGCTTATTGGCCGGTGTGTAACGCTCATCCTTCACGGCATGCAATCGCTTGGTCGCACGCCCGGAAAAATTGATCCCCAGCCGGTAGTTCACCGCGCCGGGCTGTGGCGGTAGCGGATCCGCCAGTTGCGCCACCTCGGCCAGCAGGCTGAGATGCTTTAGTTCCTTGTCGGAAAGCTTGCGCCTACCTTCGTGCAGCGCCTTGCTGCCGTCCTGAACAGGAAACAACCACATCAGGGTTCCATAACGGCCCAGCGCCAGTTGGTTGCGCGGCCCGCAAAAGGTGGAAAAACTGATCCCGATCACCGGGTAGACCGGAACACCACCGCAGTAGTTGTAATCGAACGGGTCCACGGAGCTAATCGGTTTCTTTGTATCGTCACGCAGGTTGGCCTGACAAGCCATCAGCGTCACCGACACAAGCACCACCCACCATGAACAAACTTTTCGAAATCGCTGCATGACAAATCAACCGAAAAAAATAGGGACCCGCTCGCGCGGGTCCCTGGTGTGGACGCTGACTGTCCCTTCAGAACACCAGCTTATTGTAGACCGTACCGTTAGTATAACTGCCGCCGTTACGTAGATTTGTGTAAGTCACCTGTGGATACCATGTGCTGCTGGTGCTCGGCAACGTCACCAATATATCCGCCGTGGAGCCCGGCGAGACCGTAAAGCTGGTCTTGCTCTGCGGACTGGGTAGCTTGAAGCCATCAACGTTATAGACCGTGAACGACTGGGCGGTGCCGCTGGCATTCTTGATCGAGAACGTCGCGTTCACAGATGGCAGCCCGATCAACCGGATCGCCACTTTCTTGCTTACCGCCGCCGTCAATGTGTCGGCCGGGGCCGTCGTACTGAGTCCCTCCAGGCCATTGACGAGAAAATACTTCGGGTTGTAGTCGGCAAAAACAGTCGAGTCGCCCACGGCGTTCTGGTTGTGATAGGCCGGGTCGACCGTGCTCAACACCATGTTCCACTCGTAGTCGTAGGCCGGACCACCATGGTTAATGACGTTGAGCAGGTTACCGGCGCTGTCGACATCCTTCACCACAAATGCCGCATACAGGCCCATTTCTAGATGCTTCACCGTGTGCACGTGGCAGTGGTACATATGCGAACCCACGTAGCGATTGTCGACACTGAAGCTGTAGGTGTCGCCGAGCACCGCGGCGCCGGTCTCCGGTACGCCGTCCTCAGATTGTGGCACATCGAGCCCATGGGGATGAATGGTGTGGCCCTGATAGGGAGCCGCTTCCTGCGGCGCCATCATCATATTGAGCACCACGCTGGAGGTTTGGCCAACACCCAGTTGGAGTGTGGGTCCGCCGAGCAGGCAACCACCACCACCACCGCCGCCGCCACCACCTTGGCAAAATACCCAGAACGGCACGTTGACACCATCGTGCATAGCTTTGTTGAGATTCTGTACCACCAGTGTGGTGCTGGTGGCGTTGAGCACCGGAATCCCGGAGGTCGGGTTGGCGGCACCCGCTGTCCCCATCATCGCAGCGCTGGCCAAGCCGGTGCTGGCCAGCAAAGTGGCGAAAATCTGAAGCGAACCCCAAAGCCGGGGGAACTGCGTGTTTGCAAAGAATGTCATATCAAGGTCTCCCGGAGATTATTTGCCAATGATCAATGTGGCGGTACCGTTCAGATAGACGCCATTGGCGGTCTCCATCTGCGCGGTATGCACATGCATCGGGAAGGTCTGGGCATATTTGATCTTGTAGAGCACCATCATGGTCTGACCGGCCTTGACGTTAATGGTGTCTGCCCATTGCGCGGTCGGACGCGTACCGTTGATGGCGATTATTTGCAAATGATTGCCATGGAAGTGCAGCGACTCGTCAAATTGGCCGGCATTGACGATTCGCACCAGCCCTACCTGACCTACCGATCCCGCAAGCGTGGTCGCTGGATCGCGCATCGCATCGTGCCCACCCAGGCCGTTCATCATGAAAAAGTTTGGCTTATAGGTTGAGGTGCTGACTGTACCTCCCTTGCTCGCCACGTCGTTCCAACGCACCTTATCCATATCCGAGGTGATCCAGAGTCTTTCGAAATTGAAACTCGGTCCACCAGTCCAGGCCGCGTTGACCCCGCCTGCAGCCCGCACCACCACCGCGCCGTACAGGCCCATCTCGCGGTTGATGTTGCTGTTGAGCGTGTCGGAATACAGGTACACGCCCGCGTTCGGCGTGGTGAACGTGTACGTCTTGTTGCTGCTCGCCGGAATAGCGATGGTGTCAGAGGTCAAGCCGGCGACCACAAAATTATGCGGACGGCTGTCCTGGTTGTAGACGTAGACGGTGACTGTTTCGCCCTCATGCGACTCGATCACCGGCCCCGGTACCATCGGTGCGGCGGCCGAGTTGTCGGTATAACCCCAGACGTTGATCGTGGTACCGCCCGCACCGTTTATTGTGTGGGTCCCGGCCTTGATGAAGAATGTGTAGGAAGCGGCTTGAGAAACAGCGGAAAAGAAAAACAGCGGAACAAACAGCAATGAGGCAATCTGACGATGCGCGAACATGCGCGCAACTGCGCGTGTGTTTATCATTTCATCTCCTCGTTCAAGGTGAACCCGGCCTTACTGCCATATCGGCTGGATGTTCGGTGCCTCACTTATATGACAGTGCGGCTCATAATTTTACGATTCTCCTTGAGCGGGCATTCCCTTAGCTCATCTCCTTGTTAAGAGTCATTGTCCGTAACGCGGTTAAGTATGCCCGATGACAAGTTTATGGCAATAAAATTTTATGGGTGTATTAGATTATAATCATTCAATGAAATACTCAGGTATTCACTAGAATTTTTTCATGCAGAGATATCCCTACACGTGAGTCCCACAACAAATGGGTCAATGCGCAGAACGTGGCGATGGCGCAATGCGCGCATGCGAACTGAAAAATCGGGCCTGGATAGGCCTGGTGCGAGGATAGTTCGGGATGCGATTTATTGGAGTGCGTCGCGCACGACCGCGCACACGCGTTCTATATGCGCAATCGGCATGCCCGGATAAACCGGCAATGACAGCACTTCACCACACGCCTGCTCGCACACCGGCAGACTGCCCGGCTTGTAGCCAAGCGGCTTGTACACTTCTTGCAAATGCAGGCCCTGCGGATAGCAGAAAGAACTGCCAATCTGTGCGGCGGTCAGCGCGTCGCGTACGTTATCGCGCTTCGGCATGCGCACGGTGAACAGATTGTAACTGTGCGCGTCCGGCTTGAGCGAAACCGGCGTCTTCACTGGCGACCCGGCAAAACGTTTCACATACTCGGCCGCGACGGCGCGCCGGCCGTCGATGTCCTTGTCGATACTGCGCAGCTTGAGGCGCAGTATCGCCGCCTGGATTTCATCCAGGCGCGAGTTCATGCCGATCTCAGTATGTACGAATGGCTTGATCGCGCCATGATTGCGCAGGCGGCGGATATGCTCATTGAGATCGTCGCGGTTGGTGGTAATCATGCCGCCATCGCCATAACAGCCGAGCACCTTGGTGGGATAGAAGCTGAACGAACCGGTGTCACCAATCGATCCCGTTACCTTGCCGCCACTGCGTGCACCGAACGACTGCGCACAGTCTTCGATCACCGCGAGCTTGCGATCCTTCGCGATTTGCATGATGGCGTCCATGTCTGCGGCATGACCGAAGATATGCACCGGCATGATGGCGCGCGTTTTCGGCGACAACCTTTTCACGATACTTTCGGCATCGAGGCAATAGGTATCGGGACGGATATCGACGAATACCGGGGTGGCGCCGACGATACTGATGGACTCGGCGCTCGCGAAGAACGTCCACGGTGTGGTGATCACCTCGTCACCCGGGCCGATGCCGAGCGCACGCAGCGACAGGATCAGCGAGTCGGTGCCATTGGCGACGCCGATGGCGTGCTTCACGCCGACATACTGGGCAAACTCCTTTTCAAACTCGACGGACTGCGGACCAAGAATAAAGCTGCCCTTGGCACCGCTCACGCGGATGGTTTCCAGCCATTCGGCCTCGAGGGCCTTGAATGCTGCGCTGAGATCGAGAAACGGAACGGCGGTCACGGTTGGCATGCGGCAATTTTCTCCTTGACCATGAGGGCGACGCGCAACGCTTCGAGGCCGGTGCGGCCATCGATGAGCGGCGCGCGGCGCGCGCGCACGGTGTTGACGAAATCGGCCAGCTCGGCATCGAGTGGCGCGGTGGGGATGATAGACAGCTTCTCGCTCCTGATATCCGGACGCCCGCCGGCTGGATTCGGGTGCGCGATGACTTCATCGACCTGCTGGTCGGCAAAGTCGAGGGCATGGTAACTGTTCACGCCGAACACACGGATACGGCGCTGCTTCTTGGCGGAGATGCGGCTCGCCGTCACATCCGCCACCGCGCCGCTCTCGAACTCGAGCCGCGCGTTGGCGATGTCGGCATGATCGGTGAGCACCGGCACGCCAATGGCGCGCAGGTCGCTGATCGGCGATTTCACCAGCGACATGACGATGTCGATGTCGTGGATCATCAGGTCGGTGACCACGTCCACGTCGGTGGCACGCTCCGAGAACCCGCCGATGCGTGTTGCCTCGATGAAGCGCGGTTTGCCGACCCGCTTCACCAGTTCCATGAAGCCGGCGTTGTAGCGCTCCAGATGGCCGACCTGGAAGGTGACGCCGGCACGTTCGGCCAGCTCCACGAGCTGCACGCCCTCTTCGTAGGTCGGGGCGATTGGTTTTTCCATGAGCATGTGCACGCCGTTTTCGAGAAACGGCCGGGCAACGGCCAGATGATAAATCGTGGGTACGACGACGCTGACGGCGTCGACTTTGCCGAGCAGGTCCTCTGGCTTGGCGTAGGCCGCGCACTGGTATTCGGTGGCGACGCGGGCGGCGGTAGCCGGATCGACGTCCACCACGCCGACCAGCTCGACATCCGGCAGGCCCGCATAAATACGGGCGTGAAATTTTCCGAGGTAGCCCACTCCCACTACCCCGACGCGCAGTTTCGAACTCATTCCGGATGTCGCCGCAGAAAACGGTAAGGGCCGGTATTGTAAACGATTGCCGGGCATTCCGGCAGGGTGAAAGCCGTTCTTCAGGGCATGCCAACCTGCACACAGCCCATGCGCCAATCACGGCGCCAGAAAGAAGTGCCAATTACGCCCCGCTGCGGTAGGCGCCGGATTCTATAAAGACCCGCAACAATCCGGCGTCGATTTTGTTGGCGCGCGCTTCGGCGCCAAGGATGTCCAGGGCGCGCTCCACGCTCACCGCCAGCTTGTAGGGGCGGTCCGGTGCGGTCAAGGCATCGTATATGTCCGAGATGGTCATCATGCGCGCCGGAATCGGGATGTCGGCCTGGGCAAGTCCGCGCGGATAACCACTGCCGTCGAGTTTTTCATGGTGCGCGTAGGCATATTCCGGCAGGCGGGCGAGATCGCGTGTCCAGGGGATGAGGCTCAGGAACTCGAAGGTGTGCGTCACGTGCGATTCGATTTCGATACGTTCCTGCGCCGTCAAGCTGCCCTTGGGCAGGGTGAGATCGGCAAACTCGAAATCATGCAGCAGTGGCATGGCGGCTTCACCGTCCGGAAAGTTGTAGGCCCGAACCTCGCGCAGCTCAAGCGGCGCGCTGACGTGCAGCACGCTCGGTTCATTGGCGCGCAACACGGTGTGCAGGTACTGCTCAAGCCGTTGGTGTTCGGCCGTCACCGCCTGCTCCAGTTCTTTGCGACGCGCCCGGAATTCTTCCGGATCGTGTTCCACCTCTTCAAACAGATCGAGCAGTTTGCGATAGGCCTGATGGGAAATACTCAGGCGCGCGAACTTGAAGCGTTGCGTGAGCTGTTCGAGCTGGTGCGGGTAGAGCTTCTTGGCCTTGACCAACACATCCTCGCGCACCCCGACCTTACCGAAGTCGTGCAGCAGCGCGGCGTAACGGATCTCGCGCAGCTGGTCGCGCGAGAAACGCAGGTCGCGCAGGCCCGGGTCTGCGCTGCGATCCACGGCCACCGCCAGGCGTTCGGTGAATTCAGCCACGCGAAACGAATGACCGGCGGTGGTCGGATCGCGCGACTCAATCGCCTGCACCGAGGCCTTGATGAAGCCCTCGAACAGGCACTCGATATCCGCGTACAACAGGCTGTTCTCGATCGCCACCCCGGCCTGACCGGCAAGCGCCTGCGCCAACTGGCGGCTGCGCGCATCGAACGGCCGCACGTGGGCGGCAACATCCGCGGGCGTGCGCAGCAGCGCGTCCGGACGGTCCTTGCGGTTGATGAGCTGCAACACCCCCACCACTTCGCCGCCCTTGTTGGTGAGCGGCACCGTCAGCAGTGACTTGGTGTGATAACCGATGGCGCGATCCGAGGCCGGGTTGAACTTATAAGGAGCAGATTCCGGAATGGCATAGGTATCATCCAGCAGCACATTCTCGCCGCTGCGCGCGACATATCCGGCAATGCTGTACTCGCCCACCAGGGTTTTCTGGGCGCTGGCCGTGGCGGTCGTGGAGGCGTTCTGCCACAGACGGAAATACAAGACGCCGTCGCGATCACGCGTGTAAATGGAAGAACCATCCGCGCCAGTAAGACTGCGCGCATGGGTGAGAATCAGCGACAACAAGGTGTCGAGATCCTTCTCGGAGGCCAGCGCGCGTCCGATCTCCAGAACTTCTTCCAGCATGCGCGCGGAGTCTTCCGCACCCTGAATGGCCAACAGCCGGAAGGCTGCCTGCAAAACGGTATAGACCGCTTCCGGCTGACTGTCCGGACGCAGCACTCCGGCAATGGCGGCATGCTCCAGAACGTTCGTATCGGCATGCTCGCTGGGGCGAAACCACAGCACCAGCACGAACGGCACCGACACTGCTTCCGTCAGCAGCTGCCGGGCTTCGGGAATGCTCAGAATCAACACGCTGCCTTCAGCGGGCAAATTCATGCCGGGACACACGCGCAGATCCTTGGCCACCGCTGTCACGGGAAAAGCTGAAAGCAGCGCATGCGCGTCGTGCGCACCTTCGCCCAGAATCAGTTGTGCGGAACCTTGAGCCATGTTTGCTCCCCGTTGCAGAACGGTAGCACGCTGACCAGGGCCTGTCATGGCGGTCGGCTTACCCGCCGCGCGTCCCTGCGTTATGCTTACGCTGACCAGCACTCATGTGCCCCTTCTATATTGCCATGCAGCAGAAATCTGTCCTGATCACCGGTTGCTCCACTGGCATCGGCCGCTGCCTGGCGCTCGGACTGCACGCGCGCGGTTATCGCGTGTTCGCCAGCGTGAAACAGGAGAAGGATGTCGCCGCGCTGCGCGACGCCGGGCTTGAAAGCCTGGTGCTCGATCTGCGTTCACCGGATTCGATCCACACAGCCGTGGACAAAGTGCTGGCGCGCAGCGACGGCCAGCTGTATGCACTCATCAACAACGGCGCCTACGGCCAGCCGGGTGCCGTCGAGGACCTTACGCGCGAGGCGCTGCGCCAGCAGTTCGAAACCAACCTGTTCGGCACGCAGGAGCTCACCAATCGGGTACTGCCGGTGATGCGCGCCTGCAATGAAGGCCGCATCGTGCAGATCAGCTCCATTCTGGGCATCATCAGCCTCGCTTACCGCGGCGCCTACAATGCCAGCAAGTTCGCTCTGGAAGCGCTCTCCGACACGATGCGTCTCGAATTGCGCGGCACCCGCATACACGTCTCGCTGATCGAGCCGGGTCCAATCACCAGTCGCTTCCGCGCCAACGCCTTCGGGGAATACAAAAGAAATATCGACAAGACGCGCAGCGCCCATCGTGAATACTACGAACGGGTGGAAAAACGCCTGGGCGGCGAGAAACCGTTACCCTTCACCCTGCCGCCGGAAGCGGTGCTGGAAAGAGTCATCCATGCGCTGGAATCAACCCGGCCACGGATACGCTATCCGGTGACCTTTCCCACATACCTTTTCGCCTGGCTCAGACGTGCGCTTTCGGCGCGCGCGCTGGATCGCGTGCTGGCGCGCGTCAGCGGCAGCGGACAGCGTTAGTCGAGCACGTGCGAAACGAGGCCATCAGCCAGCTTCGGTTCGAACCAGGTGGACTTGGGCGGCATGACCTCGCTGGCGTCGGCAACGCGCATTAGATCGGCCATCGAGGTTGGGAAGACCGCGAAGGCAACGGCCATCTCGCTGGAATCCACGCGCCGCTCCAGTTCCTGCAATCCGCGGATGCCGCCGACAAAATCGATGCGCTTGTCGCGCCGAGGGTCTTCTATCCCCAGGATCGGGCCAAGCAGGTTGTCCTGCAGCAGACTCACATCCAGGCGCTTGACCGGATCCTCGTCTGGAATGAACTCGGAATCGATATGCAGCCGGTACCAACGACCATCGAGATACATGCCGAACTCGCGCGCACGGCCCGGCTTCACCGCCGCAGGCTCGACCTCAACAGCAAAGGCCTCGGCGATTTCGGCGACGAACTCCTTTACAGAGTGGCCATGCAGATCCTTCACGACGCGGTTGTAGTCGAGGATCTGCATCTGGTTGTCCGGGAAAATCACGGCCAGAAAATAATTGTACGGCTCCCCGCCGTTGTGGGCCGGATTGGCCTTCTTGCGCGACGCCGCCACGCGTGACGCCGCGGCCGAGCGGTGGTGGCCATCGGCGATATAGAGACACTTCATGGCATCGAACGTCGTGGTGATGGCCGCAAGCGCCGACGCTTCGCGCAGCACCCACAACGTGTGACGTATGCCATCGTCGGCGGTGACATCGACATCCGGCACACCGCCCGTCACGCGCGCCACCAGTTCGTCAATCACCGTGTTGTGTTTGTAGGTCAGGAACACCGGCCCGGTCTGGGCATTGAGCGCATCGATCTGGCGCACGCGGTCGTCTTCCTTGTCCGGACGCGTGAATTCGTGCTTGCGAATGCGGTTGCTGTCGTAGTCCGGCACGGATGCAGCCGCGACAATCCCGGTCTGGGTGTGCGCACCCATCACCAGACGATAGAGGTAGTAGCAAGGCTGCGGGTCGCGTACCAGCACGCCTTCAGCAATTTGGCGCGCGAAGTTTTCCTTGCCCTTGGCGTAGACCGCGGAACTGTAGGGATCGGTGCCCGGCGGCAGGTCGATTTCCGGTTTGGAAATATGCAGGAAGCTCCACGGCCGGCCGGCGGCCCGCGCACGCGCCTCCTCGGTGTTGAGCACGTCGTAGGGCGGCGCCAGCACTTCGGCGGCGCGGCCGGGGGCCGGACGCAGACCGGCAAAGGGACGAATCAACGACATGCAGCTCTCCGGGCGAATCAAACGAGACGTTCATTCAATTATACCCGAGCCTGCAGGTCAAACAGGGTGGCGTCACGCCGGGCGCTTATGGCGCTACCTGCACCAGCTGGTTTCTGAAGCAACCCCCCCCTGCCCATTCTGAGACTCGTGCCTCCCGCAGCGCATGTGTCGTATGATACGCGCCGTTTTCAGCAGCCGGATCACTGTGCATGACACGACCAGTCTGCCGCACCTACCTCCCGCCTGAA
>Ga0315270_10000336_pt1 | contig 26424 bp, 27 predicted proteins | sample C1_bottom_MG_FD_204932 | JGI IMG/M metagenome (GOLD analysis project Ga0315270, IMG submission 204932) | Sediment microbial communities from Yellowstone Lake, YNP, Wyoming, USA - C1_bottom | ecosystem: Environmental > Aquatic > Freshwater > Lake > Sediment | place: USA: Wyoming | collected...
TTTGGTGACGGTGTAGCGCGAGAGTCGAACCTCTTGCGCCCAGAAATCGGCCGGCAGCCCGGCCTTCTGCTTGAGATGCGCGAGGAACGCGCGCGGTTCCGGCAGTTGTTCCCAGACCTGCGGCAGAAAGGTGCCGCGTTGCCGGCCATATTCCAGCAGCATGCCGTCGATCCCGGGGCGCAGCAGCGTCAGGGCATGGGTTTCGCTTTCCACCGTGAACGGTTGCATCGGCGAGAGTAACGATACTTCCACTTCGAGCTCGCGATATTCGCGCGCCGACAGCGGCGCAAAGCGCGGGTCGCTGAAGGCCGCGGCGAATGCGTTGCTTTCCACATCCGCGCGCAGCGGGCGGTGTGCCACGAGACTACCGATGCAGCCGCGCAGCGCACCGGCGCAGGTCAGGGTGACAAAGGTCGCGCCCGGTTCCTCGAGCCATTGTGCTGCGTTGAAGGACGGGGCCGGAACACCCAGTTGTTCGGCAATGGCAGCGCGCGCGATCGCGAGCAGGGTCTGTCCCCGGTCAGTGTGCATGTCCAGGCACCTCGGTAAAGGCAAAGGCCGCATAACCCACCACGCGCTCGCGGTCACCGGCGGTGTCGCCGGAGTTGCGCAGGTCGAGCAGATGCGGTCGCAGGTGATGATGCCGTGCCGCGAGCAGCAGGCCGTTCACCGGCGTTGCGCCGCAAGCCTGTTCGTGGCTGTCGAGCGCCTGGAGCCGGGCAATCGCCGCGCAGGTTTGTTGGTCGATCTGCTGCGCGGCTTGATACGGCAGGTAATGGGACAGGTCGGAACTCACCACGATCAAGGTTTCCGGTCCACCCCACAGGGCCTCGATGACCTCGGCGACTTCATCGGCTGTTGCATCGCCGACGGCCAGCGGGACAATCTTGAAATCACCCAGCACCTGCTGCAGGAAAGGCAATTGCACTTCGAGCGAATGTTCAAATTCGTGTGCGGCCGCGCTGGTCGTTATTTGGTGCATGGGACGAATAAGGAGACGATTGACCGCTTCGCGGTCTATCGGGATTCGGCCAAGAGGCGTCTCAAAGGCCTGGGTGCCCGGCAGGGCCAGGCCCGGCACCGGGACACGATGCACGGGTCCAAGCAGCACGACGCGCTGGATGGTGCCGCGCAGCGGCTGCAGCTGAGCGTAGGCGCTGGCGGCCACCGGTCCGGAGTAGACGTAGCCGGCATGCGGGACGATCAGTGCCTTGGGCGCGCCGGTTGGCGGTTGCGCCGCCGCCGCGAGCAGCGTCTGGACATCGCGTGCCAGAGCCTTCGCATCGCCGGGATAAAACAGTCCGGCGACCGCCGCCGCCCGGAAATCCGCCGTTGCATGCATCTGAAAATTCCTTCGGGTATCAGTTCGTTCTAAATGGGGGGAAGCATGGCAGGATGCAAGGGTACGCGCGGTTGCAAACCCGGCGGACAGACAGGATAGTTTTCTGTATCCTGAGCGTCTGAACAGGCCCAACATCATTTGAAATCAAAACGGGGGAAACCATTTCGATGCGCACAATGAAATTTTTGACGATACTGCTCGCCGCTGGTGCCGGAACGGCGACCGCGGCGGGGCCCGATTTCAAGGAGGGGGAGTGGGGCGTGAGTTATAAAATGGAAGTGGTGGGCATGCCGTTCCCGATGCCGCCGATCACAGCCAAGAAAACCATGTGCCTCGACAAGAATAACTATATACCGGACAACTCCCAGCAGGGCCAGGAGTGCAAGGTCAGCGATCAGAAGGTGAACGGCAATGTCGTGACTTGGACCATGATTTGCCGCGCACAGGAACGGACCATCGAAGGTCAGGGCAAGATCACTTATAAAGGCGATCGTTACGATGGCGCGATGGACGCCAAGCTTATTTCTGCCGACGGCCAGGGTCCGGCGGTTGGCTACCGGTACACCATGCAAGGCCAGCGCTTGGGGGCTTGTGGCAAGTAATATGGATTTTGATGTGCCAGCCTGCACACTTCGGCGCTTGTGGTGTCAGCGCGACTCCGGTGGCACCGGACGTTTGCGGTAGCCGGCATCTATGGCCACGTAGGCGAGGGTTGATTCCGCCACTTTCTCGACCGTGCCAGCGATGCTGCTTTGGCGCAGTCCGCGCTCCGCATACACCATCACGTCCACGGTGATGGATGTGGTTCCGACACGCGTCACTTCGGCATACAGGCTCACCACATCGCCCACGTAGACTGGTTTGAGAAAGCGGAAGGCTGTGACGGCCACCGTGGTTACGGCACCTTGGGCACGGCGGATGGCGATGATCGAACCGGCGATATCGACCTGCGACATCAGCCAGCCGCCGAAGATGTTGCCGGCGGCGTTGGTGTCGGCCGGCATGGGCACCACGCGCAGGGTGGCGTGGCGGTTGCGTGGCAATTCTTCGTTTTGCATAGGTCCTCCAGACGGCTGGGTGGGCTCATTCCGCGGCATGCGCGTGCGCGCGCAGACCATATTGGAGAATGAGCTGGATGAAGTCCTTGTAACCGATGCCGGCCTTTTTTGCCGAGAGTGTCGAGTCCTCGTCGCGCGCGATGCCGGGGTTGGGATTGGCCTCGAGCACGTACAGTTCGCCCGCAGGTGTGAGACGCAGATCGATGCGCGCATAGCCGCTGAGTTCAAGGATGCGGTAGATGCGCTTGCACAGTTTCACCACGCGCTCCGCCACGCCGTCCGGCAGATCGGCGGCGAACTGGTAGTCGATGCCCCAGCGCTCGCGGTACTTCGGGTCCCATTTCACTTTGTAGGTGGCCATGCGTGGCGCGCCCTCGGCAGCGTGCCGGAAGGCAAGCTCGCGGATCGGCAGCACCTTGAGCTGGTTATTGCCGAGTACGGTGACGTACAGCTCGCGCCCGTCGATGTACTGCTCGGCGATGGCATCGCCCTGGAATTTTTCGTGAATCAGGGTTACGCGTTCGCGCAATTGATCGGCGTTCTCGACATACGAAGCCTGGGCGATGCCGACTGAACCCTCTTCAGTGAGCGACTTCACAATGACCGGATAGCGCAGCGTGCGTGGCGGACGCACCGGACGGCCGTACGCAAACACGGCGAACTCCGGCACCGCAATGCGGTGGTAGGCGAGCAGCTTCTTGGACAAGGCCTTGTCGCGTGCCAGCAGCAGGCCGCGCGGGTTGCAGCCGGTGAATGGAATTTTCATCATGGCGAGATAGCTCACCATGTAGTAGTCGAAGGCGCTGACCCCGGCGAAGTCTTCCGCCAGGTTGAAGGCGATATGCGGCTTCCACTCCTCGATGGTCTTGCGTACCGGCGCCAGGTCGTCGTACACGCCAACCACGCGCACCTCATGGCCGAGCGCGAGCAGCGCCTGCTTCACGTCGTACTCGGTGCGGTACTGCTCCATGCGCGGGTCATCCGCCGCATGGAGGTCATCCGGCGGTACCAGGGTCACGTGCACCAGCATCATGACGCGCAGGGGGCGGCTGGCTTTGGTCTTTTTCATACGGCGAGACGCGCCGCCCCGGAGCGCAGCGAGCCCATGTACAGCATGACCAGCGCGGCCACCAGCGACACGCGGTTCTGTTGCGAATCGTTTCCAGCAACCAGGTCGAGTTCATCGCAGCGACTCGCCATGTCTTCGAGCGTCAGGTGGATGCGGTAGCGCGAGTCCGAGGTCCAGGCCGCCACCGTGGTGAGCAGCTCGCGCTTCAGGCGCCGCACCAGGCGCGAGGCACGCTCGCGCTTGCCGTGGCGCGGGCCGGGAAAGATCTGGCGCAACTGCTCCTCGTGGAAGCGCGGGTAGTCGGCGCGCAGACGCGCCTGCTTCTGTTCGAAGTATTCGCGCAGCGTGAGCGTGAGTGTGCTCACGGCATCGATCTGCCGGCGGGTGCGCACCGGCGGTTTGCTGCCGCGCATCTCCTGCATCAGCGCATCCACGTATTCGAGCTTTTTCAGCGCCGGCCAGTTGTGGTAGCGCTCGCGCCAGCGTGAGCGCGGGTCCAGCCAGACGGCGAAGGTCTCGGCCCAGTCCTCGGCCGGATGACTCTGCGCATACCAGTTGTCGAGATGAATGACATAGTTGCGGCTGCCCGGGCGCGGCAGGTAGCTCTCCGGGTAGACGCGGCTGGCGCGCCCGAAGCGTCGCCGCCAGACCTGCTTGAGATGCAGGCGGTAGGCATTGGCGAGCGCATGCGCGGTTTCGTGACGCAGAATTTTGAGACAGCTCTCGGCCGTGCCGCCCTCGGCTTCGAGCATGAACTGTTGCTCTAATTTTGCCAGGCGCGGGTGCGCCAGATAGAAGGGGATCGCGAAACCCGGCACGCCATCCGGGCAGAACCAGCAGTCCGATAGCCACCAGTGCGGGCGAAACAGGATGCTGCGCGCGGCCAGCTCGTGTTCAAGCTCGCGCAGTGCCGGCAGTACCAGGCCGCCACTGAGTGTCAGACGCAGGTCGCACAGACGCGCGTCGAGCAGCCGCTCGTCCGGCCAGCGTGTCCAGCTGATGCTGCGGCGTGCGGTTTTTTTCTTCTTGTGGGCAGAAGTGATGGTTACTCTCCTTTAATGAAGCCCAACTGCGTTCGTCTTGCCATCATAATGCTGTGGATCAGTAGATGCGCGTTACGCGATAACCGGCAGTGCTAAGCAGCCGGAGTAGCCCGCTCTCGCCCGGCAGGTGCAGTGCGCCGACTGCAACGAAGGCATTGCCCTCCTTCAGGCGCACGCGCATGCGTTCGGCCATGTTGGCGTTCCGCTGTACCAGCAGCCGGTCCATCATGTCTGCATACACGCGTGCATCGTTAGGTTTGAATTTCTCGCTGAGAGCGAGCAGCGCCCCCAGGTCGCGCTTGAGGTAGGCGTGGGTGAGTTCTTCCATGGCATCCTGGGTGAGCTGAGCATTTTGCACCGCGTCGCGCAGCAACACGACCTGGTCATCGAGGCTCATGCCGTTGAACACGGCAATCTGCTCCGGCATGGTCTCAAGCCCGTAGGTCGGCTTGCCACGCTGTGTGGCGTCGTACTGCAGTGCCAAGTCGAGAAACAGTCCGTCTCCCGCGCGCGGGGCGCTCAGTATCATCATGACCGCCCAGGGTTTCATGTTGTTGATACCGCCGGGCGTGCCTGACTCAGATGCGCCAACGGCGCGCAGGGTCTCCTGGTAAAGCGGTTCACCGAGCACGTCCTTCAAGGTTTTACCGTCGCTGAAGAACATGGCCTCGGCCATGGACACGATTCCCGCGCCATTGGTGATGACCTCCATGGTGTAACTGGCGGCATGGTCGAAAGCAGCTTTCACCGGGCACGGCAGGGTGGTGACGCGCGGGTCGCTGGTATGGTAGGTGCCGAACAGAAAGCTCGGGGCGCTGCCAGGGGTCTCGATTTTCCACAACAGCCCGCGATTGAAGTCTTGCCCCCTGACAGCGACAGGCCTCTCTGCAGCAACCGGCCGGCATTCCAGGGCATGACCGGCGAGCGGGCTGGCAAGGAGCAGGAATAACCACAAAGCCCGCACCCTGGGCGCGTGACGCAGAGTGTGGCTGAACAGTGGTCGTGACAGGCGCCAGGTCATGATGGACGGGTTAGAAGTGTTGCCTTGGTAGGGAACTATAATCCAATCTGTCTGCGAGTAAATGCATGTGCGTGAGCTCGCGCCACTTGCCGGTTCCGTGATTAAATGCCCGCAGGCGCACCGGAATGCCCGACGCGAATCCGTCGATCCGCGGTCCGATGACCATTCTTCTCGTTATGATCCTTGAAGGTACACGCATGCGTCTCGGGCGCGGGTTCGCTGTCGCATTCCTGTTTTGTATTGCAGGCTCCAGTGTTGCCGAGGAGAAACCACTCTGGGAGCTTGGCTTCGGTGCTTTTGCACTCACTTCACCGGACTACCGCGGCTCGGATGAATCGCGCGATTACCTTTTACCGTTGCCGTATATCATCTATCGCGGTGACATCCTCAAGATCGACCGTTCCGGCATTTACGGCCGGCTGTTCGAAAACGATCGTGTGAATCTCGACCTGAGCGTCGATGCCGGTGTGCCGGTGGACAGCACGAAAAATGCTGCGCGTCAGGGCATGCCCAGCCTGGATTTTGTTTTCGAGATCGGTCCGGCGCTGGAGATCTGCCTGTGGAGGAGCTGCAATGGCGACCGCAAGCTGCAATTTCGCCTGCCGGTGCGCGCCGTGTTCAGCACAGATTTCGGCTCCATCGAGAGCCGCGGCGGCAGTGCTCACCCGAATCTCAACTTCGACATTAAGAATATCGGCCCGGGCGGCGGCTGGAAATTTGGCGTGGCCGCCGGGCTGCTCTATGCCACTGAGCGTTACCACGATTACTATTATGAAGTCGCGCCGCTCTATGCCACCAGCACGCGCCCGGCTTACGATGCGCAAGGTGGGTACAGCGGCAGCCGGGTGACGCTGGCGTTGAGCAAACGCTTTCAGCACATCTGGCTCGGCGCCTTCGCGCGTTACGATAATCTGACCGGTGCGACGTTCGAGGACAGTCCCTTGGTACGCAGCGATCACGCCTTTATGGCCGGATTGAGTGTCATCTGGGTGCTCGCCGAGTCCGAACAGCTCGTGGACGTGAAGGACTGACGCGGTTGTCATCAAATATGCAGCACGCACACTGTGACCCGGTCTCATGAGGATGGAAGTCCTGTACAAAGCCCGTAACGTGGATGACCACGTGGAGTTGGCGCATCAGGTATTGTTTGAGATCGAGGGCCTGATCCTGTGTGCCGAAGATGAAGGCGAAGCGGACGCCGAGTTCCCGGCCGTGATGCCGGATTTGTGCGTGATCGAGGCTGGCCTCAAGGCGCTGTACGCCGATCGTGGCTCTGATCGACGCCGTCAGCAACGTGCACCAGAAGGGTTTCGTGCGCGACTGAAACATAGATTTGTGCCAGCGCGCGCGGACGATTAACATCGCACCATGTCCGGAAACACCATTGGCAAGCTGTTCAGTGTCACCACGGCAGGCGAATCGCACGGCGCGGCGCTGGTCGCGATTGTGGACGGCTGTCCGCCCGGGATGAGTCTGGCGGAAGCCGATTTGCAGCCCGACCTCGATCGGCGCAAGCCCGGGCAGTCACGCCACACGACGCAACGCAAGGAATCCGACGAGGTGAAGATCCTGTCCGGCGTGTTCGAGGGTAAGACCACCGGCGCACCGATCGCGCTGCTCATCCAGAACACCGATCAGCGCTCGCAGGATTACTCCAAGATCATGGACCGGTTCCGCCCCGGCCATGCCGACTACACCTACCAGCAGAAGTACGGCCTGCGCGACTACCGCGGCGGCGGGCGCTCCAGTGCGCGCGAGACGGCACTGCGTGTCGCGGCCGGCGCGATCGCCAAGAAGTGGCTCAAGGAAAAAAATGGCACACTGATCCGCGGCTATCTGGCGCAACTCGGGCCGATCACGCTTGAGCTCAAGGACTGGAGCGCGGTCGAGCAGAACGCGTTCTTCTCGCCGGATCCCGCGAAGCTTCCCGAACTGGAAAAGTACATGGACGACATCCGCGCCGACCGCAACTCGATCGGTGCGCGCGTCAATGTGGTGGCGAGCAACGTGCCGCTCGGTCTCGGCGAACCGGTGTTCGACCGTCTGGATGCTGACATCGCGCACGCACTCATGAGCATCAACGCCGTGAAGGGCGTCGAGATCGGCGCCGGTTTCGCCGCCGTCGCACAGAAAGGCACGGAGCACCGTGACGAAATTACCCCGCAGGGATTTCTCAGCAACAACGCCGGCGGTATTCTCGGTGGCATTTCCACCGGTCAGGACATTGTCGCGAGCATCGCGCTCAAGCCGACTTCCAGCCTGCCGCAAGCCGGGCGCACGGTGAACGTAAACGGCGAGCCGGTCGAGGTTATCACCACCGGCCGGCACGACCCCTGTGTTGGCATCCGCGCCACGCCCATTGCCGAAGCGATGCTCGCGATCGTGCTCATGGACCACGCCTTGCGCCAGCGCGCGCAGAATGCCGATGTCGTGCACACGACCCCGGTGATTCCGGGACACACCGAATAAAAGCAGCTTCCCCCGCCGTCATGCCGTACTGGCGCCTCGCCGGTTTCTACTTCTTCTATTTCTCGGTGCTCGGCGCGCTGGTGCCGTACTGGGGCCTGTATCTCAAATCGATCGGCTTCACGCCGGTGGATATCGGTTCGCTCATGGCGGTGCTCATGCTCTCGCGCATTGTCGCGCCGAACGTCTGGGCCTATATCGCCGACCACCGTGAGGACCGCATGCGCGTGGTGCGTGTCGCCTCGTTTCTGACGGTGTTGTTGTTCGCCGGCGTGTTTGCCGGCACCAGTTTCTGGTGGCTGGCGCTGGTGATGCTGGTATTCAGTTTTTTCTGGCACGCCTCGTTGCCGCTGATCGAGGTGCAGGTGATGCACCACACCCGCAACAAGCCTGGTGCTTACGGGCGCGTGCGCCTGTGGGGCTCGCTCGGATTCATCGCGAGTGTCGCCGCGCTCGGGCCGGTGCTGGATGCGGCCGGGCCGTGGTGGATACTGCCAGCGCTGATTGCGCTCATGGCTGGCATCTGGCTGTACAGCCTGACGCTGCCGGAGTCGGAGATGGCCGGGCACATGGAACACGCCGGGCCGTTCATGAAAGTCGTCATGCGCCCGGAGATTCTGGCGTTTCTGTTTGCCTGTTTGCTCATGCAGGTGAGCCACGGGCCGTACTACACCTTCTACTCCATCTATCTCGAAGGCCACGGCTATACCAAGACCGTGATCGGCCTGCTCTGGGCCTATGCGGTGGTTTGCGAGATCGGGGTGTTTCTGCTCATGCCGCGCATACTCACGCAGATGTCGGTGCGCACGGTGCTCATGGTGAGCTTCGCGCTTGCGGCCGCGCGCTGGCTGCTGATCGGCGCCTTCCCGGACAGCCTCGCCTGGCTGATTCTGGCGCAGACGCTGCACGCCGCAAGCTTCGGCACTTTTCACGCCGCCGGCATGCAGATGGTGTACAAGTTCTTCGTCGGCAAACATCAGCACCGCGGTCAGGCGGTGTACAGCACGGTGGCGTTCGGGATGGGTGGGGCGATCGGGAGTTATTACAGCGGCCACACCTGGGAGACACTCGGGCCGGGACTGACATTTGCGATTGCGGCCGGGGCTGCAGCGCTCGCCTTCGTAGTGGCTTCGCGCCTCAGGAAATCCTGAGACGCCGGCGGAAGGCTACCAGCCGGCCGCCGGACATCTTCGGGACGGCAGGGGGCGAGGCGGAAGGCTGGGTTTTTTTAAAAATGCGCGCCACCTCGGCGCACAGACTGTCCATGAGCGCATAGGCATCCACGTCGGTCTTTGGCGAGCGCAGCAGGGCCAGCCGGATCGGTTCAATGGATTCAAATGTGGCGTCGCGCGCTACCGGATCGGCGAGGCGCCGGCAACGATTGCCGGAATAGATGGCAATCACAACTTGCGAGACCAGCCCGTAGTGCACAGCGCTGGAGTCGATAAAGCCGCGCAACTCGGTGGCGGCAGCATTCACCGGCAGCTGATGCTGGCCGATGCGCTTCGCCAACTGTTCGATGAGTTCGCGGAAGGTCATGCGGATTTCTGCACGGCGTCGATCATTGCTTGTGCCGCGTTCGAGAGGGTGCGCGCGGCGTGGGTGACAATGCCAAGGCTGCGTTCGAGTTTCATTTTTTTAATTTGGACCACACTCAACGATTCGTCAATCATGGTACGCGGCAGCGCGCTCCAGCCAAGGCCGATGGCGGCCAGCATCTTCAGCACTTCCATATAATTCGTCGCCATGCCTACGCTGATCTTGTCGCGCCACGGTCCAAGCGCTTTCAGAATAATCTCGCGCGTATAGGTGCCGGGACCGGGCAGGATCGCGGGATAATCGATCAGCACCTTGGCAGAAGCGGGCGTATCCCTGGCGAGTGGGTGCGTGCGACTGACCACAATATCGAGCGGGTCGTCCCAGATCTTGGTGGCCTGCAGCGGCGCGTCGACCACCGGCGGGAGCGTGACAATCGCGAGCTCAATCTCGCCCTGTGCGACCGCGCGGCAGGCTTTTTCCGAGTCCATGAAGCGCAGATCGAGACGCACGCCTGGATAGCTGTCGTGGAATTGCTTGAGCGGCCCCGGGAGCCGGTGCAGCCCGATGTGGTGACTGGTGGCGAGCGACAGTTCACCCGTGATCGCGCCGGCAAGATTGGTAATGGAGCGCTTCACGTCATCGAGTTCACGCAAGATCGCGCGTGAGCGGGTGAGCAGCGCTAGGCCGGCAGGTGTGAGTTGGATGGTGCGCCCAATGCGGTCGAACAAGCGTGCTCCGAGGCTTGATTCGAGCGCAGCGATGCGTTTGCTGATGGCCGGTTGGGTGAGAAAAATGCGTTCGGCGGCGCGCGAAAACGAGTTGGTTTCAGCAACGGCGAGAAATGCCTGCAGGGCGGCTATATCCATAACAAGATGGAATCCATTGCATTCTAAAGATGAATTTGTGTTATTTATAAACCTTGCCTAGTATTTGCGCAACTCATCAGAGTGACTGATTGCCATGGCCGGAAAAACGCTCTACGACAAGCTCTGGGAAGCGCATGTGGTGCGTCACAACGAGGACGGCACCTGTCTTCTTTATATCGACCGCCATCTGGTGCACGAGGTCACGAGCCCGCAGGCCTTCGCGGGCCTGCGACTCGCCGGGCGCCACCCGTGGCGGGTGGAGGCGAATCTCGCCACTGCCGACCACAATGTGCCGACCACCAACCGCGCGCAGGGCATCGCCGACCCGGTGTCGCGCCTGCAGGTCGAAACCCTCGATCAGAATTGCCAGGAGTACGGCATCACCGAGTTCCGCATGAACGACCCGCGCCAGGGCATCGTGCACGTCATCGGCCCGGAGCAGGGCGCGACCTTGCCGGGCATGACCGTGGTGTGCGGCGATTCGCACACTTCGACGCACGGCGCGTTCGGCGCGCTCGCCTTCGGCATCGGCACCTCCGAGGTGGAGCATGCCTTGGCAACGCAGTGCCTTATTGTCAAGAAATCGCAGAACATGCGCGCGCGGGTGGACGGCGACATTCCGCCTGGCGTCACCGCCAAGGACATTGTGCTCGCGATTATTGGACGCATTGGTACGGCGGGGGGCAATGGTTCGGCCATCGAGTTCGCCGGCACGGCCATCGAGCAGCTCTCGGTTGAAGGCCGTATGACGGTGTGCAATATGGCTATCGAAGCCGGCGCGCGCGCCGGCATGATCGCGGTCGATGCCAAGACCATCGACTATTTCCGCGGCCGTCCTTATGCGCCGAAAGGCGAGTTGTGGGACAAGGCGGCGCAGGCATGGCGCGCGCTCCAGAGCGATGCGGATGCGAAGTTCGACAAGGAAGTAGTGCTGAACGCGGCGGACATCAAACCCCAGGTGAGCTGGGGTACGTCGCCCGAGATGGTGGCGGCCGTGGACGGCGTGGTGCCGGATCCCGAAAACGAATCGGACTCGGTCAAGCGCGCGGGTTACCGGCAGGCGCTTGTGTACATGGGCCTCACGCCGGGTACGCCGATCCGCGATATCGCGCTCGACAAGGTGTTCATCGGCTCTTGCACCAATTCGCGTATCGAAGACTTGCGCGCCGCGGCAGTTGTGGCGAAAGGTAAAAGGATCGCGAAGAACATCAAACTCGCGATGGTCGTGCCGGGCTCGGGTCTGGTGAAGACCCAAGCCGAGAAAGAGGGGCTCGACAAGATTTTCAAAGAGGCGGGTTTCGAATGGCGCGAGCCCGGCTGCTCGATGTGTCTGGCTATGAACGCCGACCGGCTGGAGCCGGGCGAACGCTGCGCCTCGACCTCGAATCGCAACTTCGAGGGTCGCCAGGGGGCCGGCGGCCGCACCCATTTGGTAAGCCCGGCCATGGCCGCGGCAGCGGCGATTGCCGGGCACTTTGTCGACGTGCGGGAGATAGGCTGATGGATAAGTTCGAAACAGTAACGGGTTTGGTGGCGCCGCTCGATCGCGCCAATGTCGATACCGATGCCATCATCCCCAAGCAGTACCTGAAGTCCATCCAGCGCACCGGCTTCGGTCCGACCCTGTTTGACGACTGGCGCTATCTCGATCCGGGCGAGCCGGGCATGAATCACGGCCAGCGCCGCATCAATCCGGACTTCGTGCTCAACCAGACGCGCTACCAGGGCGCGCAGATCCTGCTGGCGCGTGACAACTTCGGCTGCGGCTCATCACGCGAGCACGCGCCGTGGGCACTGGTGGATTACGGTTTCCGCGCGATCATTGCGCCGAGCTACGCCGACATTTTCTACAACAACAGCTTCAAGAACGGCCTGCTGCCGATTGTGTTGGAGCGCGATGCAGTGGACCAGTTGTTCAAGGAGTGTGCGGCCTCGTCGGGCTACAGGCTTACCGTGGACCTCGTGGCGCAGACGGTGACTTCGCCAACCGGCACGACATTCAAATTCGAGATCGATGGCTTTCGCCGGCACTGCCTGCTGAACGGACTCGACGACATTGGCTTGACGCTCCAGCATGTCGCGGAGATCAGGACCTATGAAAAGCGGCGCCGGCAGGAGGCACCATGGCTATTTTCCAAGTGAGAACCTGATATGACGACCAAGATCGCAGTATTGCCGGGTGACGGCATCGGCCCGGAAGTGACCGCCGCCGCGGTAAAGGTGCTGGAGCGGTTGCGCCAGGATTTCGGCCTCAAGCTCGAAATGGAAACCGGCCCGGTGGGTGGTGCGGCCTACGACCTGTACAAGCACCCGTTACCGGAGTCCACGTTGAAACTCGCCAAGCAGGCGGATGCCGTGCTGCTCGGCGCGGTGGGCGGAACGCAATACGATACCTTGCCGCGTGAACTGCGCCCGGAAAGAGCTTTGCTCGGCTTGCGTTCCGAGCTGAAGCTGTTCGCCAACCTGCGACCGGCGATTCTTTACCCGCAGCTGGCTGCGGCCTCGACCTTGAAGCCGGAAATTGTTGCCGGGCTGGATTTGCTGATCGTGCGTGAACTCACCGGCGACATCTACTTCGGCGAACCGCGCGGTGTGCGCACTCTGGCGAATGGCGAGCGCGAAGGGTACAACACCATGAAATACGCCGAGCACGAGGTGGAGCGGGTGGCGCGCGTGGCCTTTGAGGCGGCGCGCAAGCGCAGCAAGAAGCTCTGCTCGGTCGAGAAAGCCAATGTGCTCGAAACCTCGGGCCTGTGGCGCGAGGTAGTAATGCAGGCGGCGAAGGATTATCCGGATGTAGCGCTCAGCCATATGTATGTGGACAACGCCGCCATGCAGCTGGTGCGCGCTCCCAAGCAGTTCGACGTGATTGTCACCGGCAATATTTTCGGCGATATCCTGTCGGACGAAGCGGCCATGCTCACCGGTTCCATCGGCATGTTGCCCTCGGCCTCGCTGGACAGCGCCAACAAGGGCATGTACGAGCCGATCCACGGTTCGGCGCCGGATATTGCCGGCCAGGGCATTGCCAATCCGCTCGCCACGATTCTGTCGGTGGCGATGCTACTGCGCTACACCCTGAACCAGCCGGCCCTGGCCGAGCGTGTCGAGAAGGCGGTGTCCAAGGTGCTCGATCAGGGGTTGCGCACCGGGGACATCTACACCGACGGCATGCGCAAGGTTGGTACAGTCCAGATGGGCGACGCCGTGGTGGCGGCGCTGTAAACTAACGAATTCAGACTGGTTGAGGTAACGGCAATGAAGCGGGTTGGCTTGGTGGGTTGGCGCGGCATGGTGGGCTCGGTGCTCATGGGGCGCATGCTGGAAGAGCAGGATTTCAAGCACATCGATCCGGTGTTCTTCACCACATCGAACGTCGGCGGCAAGGGCCCGGCGATTGGCAAGGACGTGCCGCCGCTCAAGGATGCCAAGAGCATTGATGAGCTGAAGGCGATGGACATCATCATCACCTGCCAGGGCGGCGATTACACGAGCGAGATTTTTCCGAAGTTGCGTGCCGCTGGCTGGAAGGGCTACTGGGTCGATGCGGCTTCAGCCCTGCGCATGGACAAGGATGCGATCATCATCCTCGATCCGGTGAACCTGGACGTGATCAAGAATGGCATCCAGTCTGGTGTAAAGAACTACATCGGTGGCAACTGCACAGTGAGCCTCATGCTGATCGGCCTCGGTGGGCTGTTCCAGAAGGGGCTCATTGAGTGGATGACCTCCATGACCTATCAGGCCGCCTCGGGCGCCGGCGCGCAGAACATGCGCGAACTGATCAGCCAGATGGGTGCCATCCATGCCTCGGTGAAATCAAAACTCGACGATCCGGCCTCGGCGATTCTCGATATCGACAAGACCGTGGCCGACACCATTCGGTCGGACAGCTTTCCCAAGCAGAATTTCGGTGCGCCGCTCGCGGGTTCGTTGATTCCGTGGATCGACAAGAAGCTCGACAATGGCCAGTCGAAAGAGGAGTGGAAAGGTCAGGTCGAGACCAACAAGATTCTCGGGCGCGAGGCCATGCCGATTCCGATCGATGGCCTGTGCGTGCGTATCGGCGCCATGCGCTGCCACAGCCAGGCGCTCACCATCAAACTCACCAAGAACGTGCCGCTCGATGAGATCCACGGCATGTTGGCCTCGGCCAACCAATGGGCGAAGGTGGTGCCGAACGACCGCGATATTTCCATGCGCGAACTCACCCCGGCAGCTGTCACCGGCACGCTTACGGTGCCGGTCGGCCGCCTGCGCAAACTCAACATGGGGCCGGAATACCTGACCGCGTTTACCTGCGGCGACCAGCTCTTGTGGGGTGCGGCCGAACCGCTGCGCCGGATGCTGCGCATTCTAATCGCGGCCTGATCGTCGCCATACCGTCACGCGTACCCAGCCGCCGGTTAACTCCGGCGGCTGGGTGTTTTTCTGTGTTGTATCTGTTCCCGAGGTATTCCCATGAGCACCAGCTGTGATATAGCCATTGTCGGCGCAACCGGTATTGTCGGCGAAGCCCTGCTCGCCATCCTCGAAGAACGCGGATTCCCGGTGGGCGAACTTTACCTGTTGGCGAGCGCACGTTCGGCCGGCGGCAGCCATGAATACAAAGGCCGGCATTACCGTATCGAAGAGCTCGGCGGCTTCGATTTTACCCGTGCCCGAATTGCCTTTTTTGCCGTCCCCAGCGCCGTGTCCCGCGAGCATGTGCCGCGCGCCGTTGCTGCCGGTTGTATCACCATCGACTGCAGCGCGGCATTCCGTTACGAACCGGATGTTCCGCTGGTCATCCCGGAAGTGAACCCGCAGGCGATCGCTGGGCACCAGGACCGACGGGTCATCGCCAACCCCGATCCCGCCACCATCCAGATGCTGGTGGCCCTAAAACCCATTTACGATGCGGTCGGTGTTAAGCGTATCGAGGTGTGTACCGGTGAGGCGGTATCCGGGCGCGGCAAGACTGCGATTGAGGAACTGGCCGGCCAGACAGCCGCGCTCCTGAATGGCCAGTCCATCGAGCCAAAAAATTTCCCGCGCCAGATCGCGTTTAACTGCCTGCCACGTATTGATGTCGTGCTGGACAACGGCTATACAGAAAATGAGATGGATGTCGTCTGGGCCACGCGCCGGATTCTGGCGGATGACACGATTCAGGTGAATCCGACGGCTTTCCTGATGCCGGTCTTTTTCGGGTACTGTTCCATGCTGCACATTGAAACTACCCGCCCAATCGACGCCGCCGGGGCGCGACGTCTGCTGGAAAAGGCCCCCGGGGTGGTGGTGCTGGACGGGCGTAAACCGGGCGATTTTCCTACCCCCATCGGGGCTGTCGGCACGGATTCGGTCTATGTGGGCCGCATCCGCCAAGACATTTCCCGCCCCCAGGGGCTGAATTTGTGGGTGGTAGCGGATAACGCCCGCAAGGGGTCGGCCAAGAACGCCGTCCAGATTGGGGAAATATTGGTGAAAGATTATTTGTAAGCTATAGTTACTTGTGCTTCATAAAGATTATTACTACTATAGTTCCATAACTACAAGTAACTAAAGCCTATCTTGAACGTGCCACAGGACGAAAACGGGGGAAAGAGGCCGATGCATCAAGCGCATGGTGGTGCTCGCTTGACACTACGTCTTCTGTTAACGGCAATATTGATCGCAACGCCGATGGCGGCGCTGGCGCTCGGGCTGGGGCGCCTGACTGTGAACTCCGGTCTGGACGAACCGTTCAATGGCCGGATCGATATCCTCTCTCCGACCGCGCAGGAGATAAAAACGCTCAAGGTGGCGCTGGCCTCGCGTGCAGATTTTGATATCGCCGGTGTCGAACGTTTTCCTCTTTTACTCGATATTACCTATGCGGTAAGACAAGACCCGAGCGGACAATATTATCTCAGGCTCGCCACCCACAAGCCGGTGCGTGAGCCGTTCCTGCATTTCCTGATACAAGTTGATTGGAGTGGCGGGCACCTGATCCGCGAATACAGCGCCTTGCTCGATCCACCGCAGTGGGTTGCTGGTGAGGCTGCTGAAATCAATGTTCCGACAACAAGTGCTCCAGTAGCTTCGCCCATTGTCGAAGCCACTCCCATTGTCGAACCCGCGCCAATTGTAGAAGTTGCCCCACTTGAAGAGCTGCCACCCCTGGGCACTGACCAAGAGCCGAAGGCAGAAGCGCTGGCGTCTGAAAAGCCAGCAAGCGAGCCTGTGGCAGTGGCTGAGGCGCCTGTAGCCATACCATCCGCTCCGGCCGATGTGGCGGCGACATCCAGGGTAGACTCGGCACCGGTACCGGCCGAGACCACTGCATCAGTCGACCCCTTTATCCCGTCATCGGCTGAGGTAGCGAGCGAACCCACGGCAGCTGTGGTGACCGAACTTGCGCCGCAGCCGGTAGCCGAAATACCGTCTGCCACCAGCGCCTCGACAGGGGCGAACGAATATGGGCCAGTCAAGCCGGGCGATACCCTGTATCAGGTGGCAAAGAAGCTGGGCCCCGACAAAAGCCTGACCCCGCAGCAGGTGATGCTTGCACTACTGCGAGCTAACCCATCGGCATTCTTCGGGAACAATGTGAATAACCTCAAGACCGGCAAGATTCTCACGATGCCGGAACGCGACACTATCGCCGCCATTCCCAAGGCGCAGGCGGCGAAGGAGTACAGCGCTCAATTCGATGCCTGGCAGGAGTACAAGCTGAAAGTTGCCGGTGCCAGCCGACCCATCGCGGTTGCCGAAACCGAATCGCCAAAACTGGCAGAGAAGCCGGAAGCGAAGAAGACCGAAGCAAAGAAATCCGAGAAAGCGGCCAAGGACGGAAAGGCGGGAAATGATAAGCCGGCTGCATCCGGCAAGGCCGTTCCGGTAGATCTGCTCAAGATCGTGCGCGCCAATCTGGAACAGGAAGTGGCAGACGATGCCACCAAGACACCGGGTGTCGAAACAAAGAAAGATTCCGGCAAGGAACAACGTGTTCTGACAGAGCGTGTGGCCACCCTCGAGGAGGCCATTGAGTCCAAGCAGATGCAGAACAAGGAGATGCGCGAGCGTGTCGGCAAGCTCCAGGAACAGGTGAAGAATACCGAGCGTCTGGTAGACCTGGAAAACAAGGATCTCGCACTGGCTCAAAAGCAGGCTGCAGAGACCAAGGCAATAGCTGAGAAGGCCGCCCAGGAAAAAATCGCACAAGAGAAGATTGCGCAGGACAAAGCCGCAGAAGATGCAGCCAAGGCGGCGCAGGCTAAAAAACAAACGGAAAGCCCGAAACCGGCCACCGATACCGTCCCGGTCACGAAACCAGCTGTTTCGGCTAAACCAGCGCCGACACCACCGCCTGCCGAAGACAATTTCCTGGATGGAATTCTGGCCGGTGTCATGGACAACACGCTGCTCCTGGCGTTGCTCGGTGCGCTGGCCGCAGGCGTGGGTGGCTTGTATGCCTATCGTCGCCGGCGCGCTTCTCAGGAGTTCTCCGAGAGTATTCTGAGCAGCAGCAGCAGCCTTTCCAGCGATGTCAGTGTGACCGATGGGAGCGGCCAAGCTGCCGCTAGCGATACGTCATTCCTGAGCGATTTCAGCCAGGGCGGCATGGGCAATATCCATACGGATGAAGTGGATCCGATCGCCGAGGCCGAGGTATATCTCGCATACGGACGCGATGAGCAGGCCGAGGAGATTCTTAAAGACGCCATTGTCAAAGACCCGGTCCGACAGGAGCTCAAGGGCAAGTTGCTCGAAATCTATTTCCAGCGCAACGATGTGGCCGGTTTCGAAACGCTGGCCGAAGAACTCTATGCGGCGCTGGAAGGTAAAGGCGGCAAGGTTTGGGACAAGGCCGAAGAAATGGGCCAAAAACTCAGCCCGACCAATCCCATGTTCCGGGGCGGAAAACCCGCAGCACGTGGTGCCTCCTCCGGACCGGCCACGATGCAGGTTGGCGCGCCATCAGCGTCCCCGATCACGGGCGACGAAAATATGTTCGATACTATGCTTTCTACGCAACTGGTGGAAGCGAGTCCGACGACAACATCCTCCGGGCTTGATTTCAATATGGAGTTTGACACGCAGCTTCATAAAACCAGCGAGGCCTCCGCTGTACCATCCTTTGACATGGCTTTTGACATGGATGCCGGCACGGCGTCATCCGCGCGTACTGATGCTGAGAGCGCATCCAGCTTCGATATGGAATTCAATATCAGTTCGCCACAGTCGGCGGATACTTCATCCAACCTGATAGATTTCAGCACATCCGGAACGCAGGAACTCACAAGTGGTCTGGATTTTTCTGCCTCTCCTGGCAGAAGTCCGTCACAAGATAGCGATATCGAGTTTTCGCCCGGCGGGATGAGTGATACCGCTGTCGACTTCAGCAATGCATCTGCGGACACCTCCGTGGATGGCGGAATGCCCGGTTGGGACGAGACGGCTACCAAGCTCGATCTTGCCAAGGCCTACATCGATATGGGCGACACCGAAGGCGCGCGCAGCATTCTCGATGAGGTCATGGCCGAAGGTAATGACAACCAGAAACAACAGGCGAAGAGCCTTGTTGCGCAGATTGCAGCCTGATCTTTCTCGCGGCATTCCTGGCGTCACATAAACGCCCCGGTAGTGAATGAGGCTTCATTCACTACCGGGGCGTTTTTCGTTCCAGGGTCAGAAAGGTACAGGCGAAAGGATTTCTGTCATTGGCCACATGCAGGTCACGCTCTATTTCGCGCCATGCCCCAAGCTCAAATTCTGGAAACCAGGCGTCACCCTCGATCTCGGCGTCTATCAGCGTCACATACAGACGATCGGCACATGGCAGCATCTGGCTGTACAGTTTTTCGCCGCCTATGACAAAGATCTCGGGATGGTCCCGCGGGACATGCGGGACGGCCAATTGCAGCGCTTCGTCCAGCGTATGCGCTACCTGGACGCCGGGCGGTGCGTACCGGAAATCGGAACTGATCACAATGTTGGCACGATTGGGCAGTGGCCGGCCGAGTGATTCGAAGGTATTGCGGCCCATGAGAACGGGGTGACCCGTCGTCAGCTCACGAAAATGTTTCATGTCCACCGGCAGGTGCCAGGGCAGTGCGTTATGACGGCCGATGACGCGATTCCGCGCCATGGCCCAGATGAGTGCGATGCGAGGTCGCTGCAGGGCCGCAGTGGGATCCGCCCCTGCGTTTGTCCCCGTCAGGACGGCTTCGCGTTCTGTATTTCCGCCATCAGTGAATGAAGCTTTATTCACTGTCATACCGCGACTGGCGCCTTGATGGCTGGGTGAGGGTCGTAATTCAACAGCTCAAAATCTTCGAAGTGAAAATCGAAGATTGAGCGTACCGATGGATTGAGGCGCATGATCGGCAAAGGCCGTGGTTCGCGCGCCAATTGTGTGCGCGCCTGTTCGAAGTGGTTGCTGTAAATATGCGCGTCACCCAGAGTGTGAATGAATTCCCCGGGCTGCAGCTCTGTCACCTGTGCCATCATCAGGGTGAGCAGGACATAGGAGGCTATGTTGAAGGGCACGCCAAGAAAAATATCGGCGCTGCGCTGATAAAGTTGACAGGAAAGTCTCCCATCTGCCACGTAGAATTGAAAAAAGGCATGGCAGGGCGGTAACGCCATGCGATCAATTTCACCCACATTCCAGGCGCTTACAATCAGTCGTCGGGAGTTCGGGTTTTCGCGAATCTCGCGTACCAGTTCGCTGATCTGGTCAATGTGCCGGCCATCCGCGGCCGTCCAGCTGCGCCACTGCGAACCGTATACTGGCCCGAGCTCGCCATTTTCGTCCGCCCACTCATCCCAGATGGTGACGCCGTTTTCGCGCAAATAACCAACGTTGGTGTCGCCACGCAGGAACCACAGAAGTTCATGAATAATGGAGCGAAGGTGCACCTTCTTGGTCGTGAGCAGCGGGAAACCTTCGCCTAGGTCATAGCGCATCTGATAACCGAATACGCTCCGGGTACCGGTTCCTGTGCGGTCACCTTTGCCGGTGCCGTAGTCCAAAACGTGTTGCATGAGATCAAGATATTGGCGCATTCGGGCATTCTCCCCGATCCGCGGGCGGATGTTAAGGCGGTTTTATGGGCCTGATTTTTCTTCAATAACAGCAGATTAACGCCGTCCGTCGGCAAAACGGTACAGGACGCGCATCCCGGCATCGCTCTTGCGCAGAGACCGGAAGTAGAATTGGACCTCAAACCAAGAACGGCATAAAGAGTTTGAGGCGATCAATGACGGAAAATTATTTTTTTATACGGGCAGTGCTTAACTGGTTGGCTGAACCACGCCATTTCAATCGTCTTTTGGCGATCACGCTGCGCGTGCTGGCTGCCCTCATTGTGCCGTTCAGCCTGGTGACCTTCTTCAAGGCCGGAAAGCTGATATTTGATCTGCCGGCGAGTGGCATTCTCGGCGGCATTGTGTTCCAGGTTTTTTTCGTACTGGCGATCTACGCCGTGGTGCACGGCCTGTTCATTCGCGCCCGGAACGTTGACGCCCTGTCGGGCGGGGAATACAACATGTTCCCCCTGGCTGCGATTCTTGTCCGTGCGGCAGGCGAGGCGATCGCGGCGTTCATCAGCCTGATCGCTATGGGTGGAGGAGTTTACGTTTGGTTCACCGGCAAAGGGGTCGGCACGATCCTCACCTCGCCGCCAAATTTCATGCCGCTATTCGGCGACACCACTTTCATGGGTGGTATCGAGTTCATGGTGGGTGGGGTGCTGAGCGCCATACTGGTGGTTGTCATCAGCTATCTCGCTGCTGAAGGTCTGCAGCTGCTCGCCGAGGCAGCTGCGCGGCTGCAGGCAATCCGGCGCGCAACGAGTGAACCCAGCGAGCCAAGTTTGCCCAGCGAGCCCAGTGTACGGCTTCGTTCCGGAACCGGCCCCTGATCCGGACATGCTGCGTAGCGTATCGGCATGACGCCGACTAGGGGCTGCGAGCCACTTCGTCGAAGATTGCGCGTACGTCCTTCTCCCAGGCCCCAAAGCGCGCCAGCAATTCCGGTTTGTTGAAGAATCCGCCAAGCTTGAGCGGGTCGGTAGTGAGTACCAGCGTGTCATCACCCTCCGCAAACACAACGATGGTGAGCGGCAGATACGGGATGAGTTCCGGATAGGCCGCGGACAGCTCACGGATTTCGGCCTGCTTTCCGAAGAAAACGATGCGGTACTCTGCGGTCGGAAAGCCGCTGGTCGTCAACCCCACGTCCACGCGCTGCACGCGCGACACCACGTAGCCCTTGGCACGAATCGTTTCCTGCAGGTTGTTCATGGCCTCCGGAAACGGCCGGGTGATGCGAGCCATCAGCAACTCTTCGGCCGCAGCCATCTGGTTCATGCCAAGCAACAGCAAGAGGGCAAGCAGACGGAAGCGATTCACAGGATGCTCTCCTCGAGAATGTCTGCGTACACCTTGTGCATCTGTTCGCATAATTCGTTGAGTTCTGCATTATTGAATATTTGGCTCAGGCGTTTGGGGTTGATGCTCATGACCAGCACTTTTCCGGCATGCTGCACGACCGTGATACGGCAGGGCAGAAACAGACCGACGCGTGGGTCAACCTTGAGCGCCTCGTTGAGAAAGGCGAAGTCGCAGGAATAAACGATCATCTGCCGACGGTCTTCCTTGCCTTCTTCCACAAATCCCTGGTCAAGCGTCTGTATGCGGATCAGGCGCATGTTGGCCGCACCGATCGCAGTCTTGACCTTGTCCACGGTTTCCTCGACTGAATAGGGCGATTCACGCACCAGCATGGGCGACTCGCTTTCCAGCACGCGTGCTCCGGGTGGCGGCGGCAGCTGTTCGAAGGCACGCACATAGGCCACGATGTCATTGATGTCCCGTTCCTTTAGCCCTTGCTTCAGGAATGAGCGCATCGGCGTACCATCGCGGCCGTGTAGCAGTGTCGTTTTAATCAGCGTATCGGAGGCGGCCGCCAGGAATCCGGGGTTATTGAGGGCCGGGGCCAGGATCGGTGCGCTGCGCGGCCGCGATAGGGTGACGCCAGTGCCGTGCCCGCCCTCACCCTGGGCGCCATGGCAAGCGGCGCAGTGCTGGGCATAGAGTGACTTGCCGTGCGTCGCATTGCCGGTGATCCGGTCACGCGCCTGGATGCCGGGCGGCTTCTGTCCCGGCCAGCTGCGGATATGGGCAATAATGGCCTCTACTTCGGAATCTGAGAGTTGGGTGAAGGCCGGCATGACGCGACCGGGACGTCCATGTCGTACAGTCATGCGCAGATAGGCATCGTCAACGCCGGAAAGAAATGCGGGCAAGGCCAGTGGTACGCCGACACCGCCACGGCCTTCGGCACCATGGCAGGCGGAGCAGCGCTGGGCATACAGGCGCGCACCGTCCGGTTTGACGCGCTGTTCGGAGGCGACAGCAACGTTTTCGCCCATGAATATCAGCGAGGCCAGCAAGGTCAGGAAACGGAACATGGTCAGCGAGCCTGGCAACCAGCAATGGGATTTACAGGCATTCCGTTTTACACTCAGAAGCTGAATTTGTATAGAGACGCATCATGAAGGTGTATATCAGATCCAGTCTTCAGCATGGCAAAGGCGTGTTCGCGCATGCACCGATACTTGCTGGCGAAACGATTATCACGTTTTCCGGCCCGCTACTGAAGCGCTCCGAAATTCGCGAGGAGGATTACCACCTTCAGGTGGATGCGGACCTGTATCTGGGCGCGTCCGGTGAAGCGGATGATTATGTGAATCACTCCTGCAATCCCAACGCCGGTTTTCACGATGGCCTCGTGCTCGTCGCGCGACGCGATATCGGTCCGGAGGAGGAGATTACCTGGGATTACAGTACGGCCATCGACGAGGAAGACTTTCCTGGATTTACCTGTCGCTGTGGCGCTGCCGCTTGCCGCGGCGCGGTGCGCTCCTTCCGTCATCTCGATCCAGTGACCCGTGAGCGACTGCGGGACTGGTTGTTGCCCTATCTGCGCGAGAAATATTTTCCCTAATGCAGTTGGCGCGGGCGCAGCAGGCGTATCTCGCGGCGTTTGAACAGTGGGATCAAGATCATACCGGTTACAAAACCACCGGCATGTGCGCCGAAGGCAACGCCCGGTTGATTCGGGTCGGTCAGCAGGATGCTCAAGAATTGCAGCAGGAACCAGAGGCCCAGTACCACCATCGCTGGCAGATAAATCATGCGCGAGAAGTAACCGAGCGGGATCAACACCAGTACGCGTGCGTGCGGGTAGAGCAGGAGATAGGCCCCGAGAACGCCGGAGATAGCTCCGCTGGCACCAATCATAGGGATGGTCGAGTCCGGCATAGGCACGGCCTGCGCCAGCACCGCCGCTGCACCGCACAGCAGATAGAACAGCACGAAGCGCCCATGACCCATGGCATCTTCCACGTTGTTGCCGAAGATCCACAAGTACAGCATGTTGCCGATGAGATGCATCCAGCCGCCATGCAGGAACATCGAGGTGACGATGGTCAGCGCGGCCGGCACTTGCCTCATTTCCGCCTGCTGATTGCCGAATAACGCTGCCGGCATGACGCCGAGCGCCTGTATGACTGCGTCGGCGCGCACACCGAGACTCAGCTGCCAGAAGAACGCCAGCGTGCAGAGCGCTATCAGACCGATAGTGATGACCGGTTTGAGAGTGGTGGGGTTGTCGTCGCGCAGCGGGATCATGTCGAACTCAGCAGCCTGAGCGGATCCTGCCGATAGAAAGCAGCGAGTTGTCGATAGACCGCCGGGAAATCGGTTTGCACAACTATCGGCATCACAAAGAACGTTTCACTCAATACGGCAAAAAACTCCGCCGGACTCTCCCCGCCATAGTCATCGATGTTCATCGATTCGCCGCGGTCGAGCACAGCGCACAGTTCCTTATAAGCTAGCTGAAAGTCATGCGTCCAGGTCTGCGCGGATAGTTCCGGTGGCAGCGGCGGACAGCCATCGGCAGCGCCGTTACGCATGTCGATTTTGTGGGCAAACTCGTGCAATACGATATTGCTGTGCATGTCTGCGGGTGCGGCGGCGGCATCCCAGGAGAGAATCACCGGTCCTTGCTCCCAGGACTCGCCGGACAGCTCTTCGTCCCAGCGGTGCACCACCCCGTCTTCATCCATAATCTCTTTTTGAACGCGGAAATCACCCGGGTAAAGAATGACAGCATGCCAACCCGCGTAGTAGTCGAAATCGAGATTCAGAATCAGCAGGCAGGCCTGAAGGGCGACCTGTACCCGCATGGCGTCGGTAATGCTGAGCCCGGCTGCGCCCTCGAAAGTTTTGGCGCGCAGAAATTGCACTGCCAGATTGCGCAGGCGTGCTTGCGTATCCGTATCCAGCGCCTGGCAATAGGGCAAGCGCTGGAGCATTGCCTGCCACAGGTCATCCGGAATGGCAGGCTGCGGCCTGAACGGCCGCCACAGATTACGCCATGTCAGCATATTGAAAGCGCAGCTAGCGCGGTGTGCCGCGCAAGTAGTCGATGGCGAGGCGCTTGCCGATTTCCACCGACGGCTGATCGAGCGGGTTAATGCCGTACAGGAGACCTGCGTAAATGGTGGTGCGCTGATAGAGGTCGATGAGCTGGCCGAGCACATGCGCGTTCAGCGCCGGCAGGCGGATAGTCATGTTGGGATGTCCGGCATCGGTGATGACCTGGCGTGTGGCGCGAAATTCGGCGTCGATGACCTCGGCCATGCTCCGGCCTTTGAGAAAGGGGAAATGTGGCGCGTCGAAATCGTCCAGCGGGACGGGCAGATCGTATTCGTGGGTTTCGAGTTCGATGAAGGTGAAGAACTTGTCGTGCCGCGATTCCAGATACATCTGTAGCTGGCTGTGCTGGTCCACCGCGCCCATGGCGCGCACTGGTAAGGTTCCGGCAGGCGTGCTGCCTGGGCGGGCGCGGTCCCATTTGCCGAGCGATTCCGCCCACAGCTGGCAGTACCAGTCCACAAACAGCTGCAGGCGGTTGATATAGGGCATCATCACGGCAGTGCGCTTGCTGCGGCGGGTATCCAGCAGAACGCAGAGCGCGGCAATTTCCAGAGCCGGGTTGGAGGTGACGTCTGCGTTGGCGCAGCGCGCCGCATTGTCGGCCGCGCCTTGCAGCAGCGCCTCGATGTCCACACCGAGCACTGCCAGCGGGACAAGGCCTACTGCCGAGAGCACCGAATAACGTCCGCCGACCCGCGGCGGTACTGGCAGGGAAGGCAGGCCCTCGCGGACCGCCAGCTCCCGCAGCCATCCGTTCTTTGGATCGGTGATGATCCACTGGTGGCGGCGCGCGGATTCATTTCCCAGTTGCCGGGAAAGCCAGTCGCGCAGAATCAGGTATTGCACCACGGTTTCGATCGTGCCACCGGACTTGCTGATGCAAAGAAGCGCGGTGGACTCGGCGTCGAGACTGGATAGCAGTCGTTGCAGGAAATAGGGGTCGATGTTTTCGACAAAATGCAGGCGCGGCGTGCCGGCAATCGGCGGTTGCGGGACCAAGGCTTGCTGCAAGGCCTTGGCGCCAAGACTCGAACCACCGATTCCGATCACCAGCACATCCCGGTGTCGACGCACGTCTGATGCCATTGCTCGAATCTGGGGGATTTGCGCCGGCATTTCGCGTGCAAGATTGAGCGCGGCGTATTCGGCGTCGAGACCGGCATGGCTGCCCTTCAGCACGTGCCGTTGAGCCTGTTCGAATACAGTGGTCTGACCAGCCAGTTCTGCGCGACTGATGCCTTCTCGACCGACGCCTTCCGTATAAAAATTGGTCGTGTCGATGATCAATTGCCCGATCTGGGGGTCGCGCTGATGGTTCTTGTTTTTCGGTGACATGATTAATGTGGCTTATTTAGTACGGGTGCAATGCCGATCCAGACTATAGCTTCGTGTCCCGCGCCTTGGCGAGGGGGCCTGCGGGTGTTTCGTTTGACTCTATTTGTGGAGAGGCACCGAACCGGATTAATTAACGCTGTTGTTGCTAGGCAGCGCATTCTGTCCATGTATAATACCGCGCCGGGCATTGTGCCCGAGTTCATACCCCAT
>Ga0315270_10000337_pt1 | contig 26352 bp, 24 predicted proteins | sample C1_bottom_MG_FD_204932 | JGI IMG/M metagenome (GOLD analysis project Ga0315270, IMG submission 204932) | Sediment microbial communities from Yellowstone Lake, YNP, Wyoming, USA - C1_bottom | ecosystem: Environmental > Aquatic > Freshwater > Lake > Sediment | place: USA: Wyoming | collected...
GGTGTTGTCTACCCGCCCCGGTTTGCCCATCGTTTTATGCACGGGATTTACCGATAAAATAAATGCCGAGTCCGCAAAGAAGCTGGGGATTTTAAAGTTTATGCATAAGCCGGTAGACATCGATGCCATATTAAAATCCCTGGCGGAAATTTTGCTAACACAGGATATCAATTAATACATTACCCGTTTTAAATACTCTGCCATAAGCGCGAAATGAAGTAGATGGTCTTCTGCTTATAGCCAACTCGTAAAACAAAAGTAGTGTACTCAAGCTTGTCCACATTTTTTGCATTAGAAATTTCGGGCAGATACGCTTCGGGCCACTTGCGTATACCGGAGATTTGCGCACCAGCTCCATGCTGCCTTCCTTGCTTGTTAACACAAGCTCGGCACCAAAGGAATACATGGTCTGACGGCGCTCCATACTTTGAAATTCAGGCATCACCAGTATTATTTTGTAACCCAGCATGGCGGGGGCCATGGCCAAGGCAATACCCGAATTTCCACTGGTTGCTTCGATCAGGGTATCGCCGGGCTGGATATCTCCACGGGCTTCAGTCTTACTGATTATCGAGAGCGCGGGACGATCTTTCACCGAACCTAAAGAAATTCTATGGAACATTGACAGACTAGCAGATGGGGCATTCTGCACAGGTGGCCAATCAAGTCTGCGTGGCACATCACTTATCTGAAGGTGTGCTATCTACCGCTATCTGGCTGTCGTAATGGATCGCTGCTCAAGTCGCATTATTGGCTGGGCCTTTGATCAGCAGCAAAATGCTACTTTAACCTTGCGCGAATTAAACAACGCGGTAAGGAAACACAGGACATTACCTGGTTTAATCTTCCATACGGAGCGCGGGAGCGAGTATTACGCCAATGTGCTTCGGACACGTCTGAAACAATTGAATATTACGCAGAGCATGATCCGTCCTGGTAAAGTTACGGACAATGCGTTTATGGAATCCTTCTTTCTCTCGATGAAGGCGGATGTCATACACGGCAATAAATTTAACGATGACAGCCAGATGCTATTGGTATAGAAGAGCTATATTCCGTTTTACTACAGTAGTGTTCAATCGTTTTTGCATTAGGTTTCGTCAGTAGCGTATGAAAATTTTCTGGCTTGCAGGTGTCATTATTTTGGGGAAAATCCCGCCGCAAAACGCACACCGTATTTTTAGGTTATGCATCTTTATTAGGGGGTGTCCGTTGAGGAAAGCTAATTTAATAGCTATTTCAATCGGCACACCTCAAATTTTACGTAGAGATACCCAGGCAAGTGAATATAAATCGAGTTTAATTATTGATGTTGAAAAAATCTTAATAGATTGATTTGTATTAACTATATTCTATTGATTCCCACTGCGCACCAGGGGGTAGGGCGCTCGAATCGCTTCGGGGGTACCAGTATTTAAAAGGTTTACAGAAATGTAGGCCTTTTTCGTTTTTAATTCCGAGGCGATATAATGCCGAGCTTCTGAAAAGCCCGTGTATCAATTGAATTGATCCCATTAAGGGTCCTTTAATCGGCGAATAACCTTTTGGTGGTTTCTGATATAAAACGAATTAGTTGTGTAGACTCGTGTGACACATTTCTTTGGTTGCACATAAATAGGAAAATTATATGAAAATTGCCATTGCCGGAACGGGTTATGTCGGATTATCCAATGCGATTCTACTCGCTCAACATAATGAGGTGGTTGCGCTTGATATTGTCCCCGAAAAAATTGAAATGCTTAACCGCAAACAATCTCCTATTACAGACAATGAAGTTGAAGAATATCTTAAGCACAAGACGCTGAATTTTCGTGCCACGCTCGATAAAAAAGAGGCTTATATCGGGGCAGATTTTGTTGTCATAGCCACTCCTACAGATTACGATCCCGAAACTAATTATTTTAATACGCGGTCTGTTGAAGCTGTTATTCAAGATGTGATGGATATCAACCCCCAGGCAGTGATGATACTCAAGTCTACTGTACCCGTTGGTTATACCGAGAAATTGAAGGAAAAATTCAATTGTAAAAACCTTATATTTTCACCAGAATTTTTACGAGAAGGAAAAGCGCTCTACGACAACTTGTATCCTTCACGAATCGTCATTGGTGAACGCTCTAAACGTGCTGAAGTGTTCGCTAATATGCTTAAGCAGGGTGCGATTAAACCGGATATAGATGTGTTATTTACTGATGCAACCGAGGCTGAGGCGATTAAACTTTTTGCGAACACTTATCTTGCCATGCGTGTAGCCTATTTCAATGAACTTGATACTTATGCATCCTCGCATGGTTTGGATACCAAGCAAATTATTCAAGGTGTATCACTTGATCCTCGTATCGGAAATCATTACAACAACCCGTCATTTGGCTATGGCGGTTACTGTTTGCCTAAGGATACTAAACAATTACTGGCGAATTACCAGGATGTACCGCAAAATTTGATGCAAGCCATCGTTGATTCAAATACAACTCGTAAGGATTTTATTGCTTTTAGTATTCTAAAACGCAATCCTAAAATAGTTGGAATCTATCGATTAATTATGAAAAGTGGCTCTGATAACTTCCGTTCTTCATCTATACAGGGAATTATGAAACGTATAAAAGCCAAAGGAGTGGAAGTTGTGGTATTCGAGCCTGAGCTACGCGATCCGCTTTTCTTTAATTCGAGAGTGATGGACAATCTTGAAGAGTTTAAAAGGTTATCAGATGTAATTGTAGCTAACCGGGTTACAAAGGAAATTGTAGATATGCAGAGTAAAATATTTACGCGTGATTTATTTGGTAGTGATTAAGTTCCTAAGTCTGAACTAGTTTTTTCCGCCAGCATTTTCCATTCCTAATTTATTTCATTTTGCGTTTCATCGGAATGCATTTTGAAGCATCGTTTTTAAAATTTATTTTCCGTATCTTGAATTTAGCTGGAGCGTTCAGGGCTCCCATTGGCTAGTATTGTCTAAAATATGAACCGTAAGAAAACAGCGAAAGTTCAATAATTATCGGTATGAAATAAGTTTAGGATATGAAGTTTATAAATAATTTTTTATCCTAGTACGCTAGTACATCAAGTCAAAAATAGCCAACAGCGATTTCAGGGTCTAGATACTATAGTGCTATTAATTTATTGATTATTAATAGATAATCAATAAATTACAAACCTTTAATTTAAGGGGTCTAATCCCTGACTAGTACATTTGTACTAGAAATATGCGTATTTCAGTAGTCGTTCATGACTATCAAAAAAGTATCTTTCGCTCATTCGATATTTCTTGGTATCCCGTATATTTCTCATGCTGAAAAAATAAATGAAATCCGTAGAGGGTGAATCTTATATTTATCCTTAGGCTATTTTAATTGAATTGATAACTATTATGAATATTTTGATGTTAGCAAGCTCTTCCCAAAACCAACTCTCGAACTGGAAGAGTGGTCTAGGCGGTTTTGTGAGCACTATGTTGAAGATAGATAATTTTTTAACCAATGAACTTGAAGATCTTCGATTGGAAGTTGCCAATGTTAAGCCTCAAACACTTCTCCTGGATTTGGATTTGCTCAGTTTGGATGGAACACATGGTTTTGCAAGTTTACGTCAATTATGTTCTGAGACTCAGGTTGTGATTATGAGTGATGAAATTTCAGAAGATCTTGAGTGGTTATTGTTAAAAGTGGGTGTACGGGGCTGTTGTTTAAAAAATATGGCACCCAATAATATTGAGCAAGTGGTTAATGCTGTCCAACAAGGTCAATTGTGGATACGTCGCACACTTACTTCGCGCTTTATAAATGAATTAAGTAGGGAGTTTTCAAAATTTAAAACACATAAATCATCACTTGGGTTGATTAGTAAGCTCACACATCGTGAATACGACATCGCTTTGCGCGTAGCAGATGGTGAGAACAATAAGCAAATCGCGCAAGCATGCGATATAACAGAGCGAACGGTAAAAGCCCACTTAACAGAAATATTTCATAAGTTGGCTGTGAATGATCGTCTTAATCTCGCACTCGTTTTGATAGAAGAAAACAGAATAAGATTTGAGAAGGACGACGCCTCAGTAAGCTTAATTTCTCAAATACAAGGAGAAAAGCAGTCCGGCAATATTTTGAAAAAGTTCTATTTGACTGAACCTGTTCAAATTGGAAAATTTTTGCATCAATAGAGTTGCCAAAAATTTTGCTGTTGACGGATTGCTTTGTGTTGGTTTATGGATAAATGTGGTGAGCGTTGTCATGGGTTGTACTTTTGTACAATAGTATTTGTAGTTTGAAGCTGTTCTAATGCAACCGTTATTTTGTATTTTTGCTATTTTATTTGTTGGAATATGACTAACGAAAAAGTGGCACAGGAATTTAAAATAATGAGGGTGGGTATATATTATGAAACAAATTTTATTGGGTATATTAGTGTTGGTGTTAAGTGGTGCGGCTCAAGCTGGCACCCTTGAAATTGCCGATTCTAGAGGAATTACTTTCTCTGGTTACAACGGAAAACCGCTCGACGTTACCGGTGTAGAAAATTCAGGTCTGTGGGGCTCTTTATTTGCAACATCGGCTGGAACATTTTCAGCTACCTATTTAGGTAATGAGAGTGGATACGTCAACAAATTTTCTTTGGGTTTGGCGGGGTCTCTTCTAGAAAGTAATGTAATAGGTAAAACAATTTCAATGTCTATTGAGGCAGGAACTGTTGGATTTAGTTTTTCTGATAATGCAAATGGAGGTCATTCATTCGTAAATGGTAAGCATCAGGCTCCATCATTTGGATTCGCTATTTTAAAAGGTCAAAAAAATAAATATGGTTCTTTTCAATATTTATTAGGCTTTAATGATAGTTACGGTGGCGACGCGGATTATGATGATTTTGTAGTTGGAGTGAATTTTGTAAGTTCGCCGGTTCCTGAACCAGAAACTTATATGATGATGTTTGCAGGGATTGTGTTGATTGGATTTAGTGCGCGCCGTCGAAATAATAATAATTGGAATGATTTAGATTCGTAGATCATAAAGTTGTAGTTGTTGCTTTACTTCCGCCCTTGTGGCGGTTTTTTTTGTCTCATATTTTATCTGCAATAAAATTTATAAAAATTTAGACTATAGAAACTTGATTATCTTTATTTCAGAATGGCTACGCCCTAGTAATTTCGTACTATTTTATCAGCCTTAAATTTAGTCATGCTTACCTAGAAAAAAAGTATTTTATTCTCATGCTGAAACCAGTAGACATGGGTAAATTGCTCACTAGGTTAATCGACATCATGTGGTGGATGGCTGAGATACCTAACATGTGTTTAGATGAGGTGGCAATTAATTTTGAAACAGAGATTTTGACTTTTATTTTAAAAAGATTATATTTTTATAACTATAGTGTGGAGATTAAATTATGAAGAACAATTTATTTGTTCGAATGTCACTAGTCGCTATGACCCTATGTTTTGGGCTGGCTACCAGTGCTGCAAATGCAATAACAGAAGTAACTTTAAACGGTAATAACGATGCTGGTTATGCGGGTGTATTTGGTGGGGTTGTGAACGGTGCTTTCAATAATACATTTTCATTTATGATGCCTGTCGGAGCTTCTGGCAATGGTGGATCGAATACTATTTCGCTAGATTACAATAACAGTTTCTCCTTTAGTTCGTTTAACTTGTATTCTGCTTACGATAAGTTAACAGGTGTTTTGTCCGGTTTGTTGTCTACTGGATCTATATCATCTGCTGCAGTACCAGGAGTTGGTACCTATGATGTTGCTGCTTTAAGTTTTTCAAATCTGGCAGCGCCTGCAACCTATTTCTTAAATGTAGTAGGCTATACTGCAACCCGAGCTACATCTGCATCATATAGCGGAAATATAAATATCAGTCCGGTTCCTGAACCTGAAATGTATGCCATGATGCTAGTGGGGCTTGGATTATTGGGATTTTCTGCACGTCGTAGGAATTTAAATTCATAGTTTTTTTGTTGGGTGATGGTGTTCACACAGTGAATTTTGATTTTTTATTTGATATATAATATTCGCTGAGTAAGTTGTTTTAAAATGAATCCCGCCCAAGTGGCGGGGTTTGTTTTTCAAAATCTTGAATTAAGGCTGAAGTTAAGTCCTATTTAGGTGATGATTTATATTAAATTCAACTAGTGTAAAGGTATAAGCTGCTCGTATTGGGTTTTTACAATGCCATTGATGAAATGACAGGCGCTGTTATATTTTCGACTAAAGAGTGAATTTGTAGACAATTGAGAATTCTAAGCGTTCAAGTATTACTTGATATGGTTAAATTTTAAATCGAAATATATATTGAATATGAGTTATTTGTAAATAAATACGTATGATAAATAACTGTACATATTAAATTATGGTGATATATGTCTTCCAATGATGTTCCAGTAGTATCTTTCTTCAAACGTTTGCTAGACCCCTTTATGATATGGGGTCTGCTTGTGCTTTTCACCTGGTTTTTTGATGAACCGTTTACAGGTTATTACCTCGTTTTGATGATTATCACGTTTTTTATTGCTTCGTATGTCTTCGAACAAACTTCAATTTATAGAGAGTGGCGCAATGGTAAAACCCTTGTTTACATACGTGATACTTTAATTGGCTGGGGCCTTATTGTTGCGATATTGTTGCTATTGGGGTTTGCCACCAAACTTTCATATCAGTTTTCCGAGGAAGTTATAATCACATGGTTTATCGTTACGCCTCTTGCGTTGTTGGTAAGTCACCTTACGGTCAGGGGGATTGCTGATATCAAACGAAATAACGGTGGATTGAGGTCCGCGGTCATCGTTGGTGCAAATGATACAAGTTTTAAACTTGTACAGCGTATCGAGGAATTTCCCTATCTGTTAATTGATATACGTGGATATTTTGATGGAAGAAGTGATGAGCGAATACCAGATGGTCTTGGAGAGCGTCTGGGTGGATTGGAGGACGTGGCAAGTTATGCCCGCAAACAGAATATCCAGATGATTTTTATTAGTTTGCCAATGTCAGCCCAACCACGTATCAGGGAAATTTTAGATGATTTATATGACACCACTTCTTCTATATATTTTCTGCCAGATGTGTACGTATTTGATCTGATGCAGGCAAGTTTTAATAATGTAGGTGGAATACCGGTTGTCGCTATTTGCGAATCACCATTCAGGGGCGTCGATAGTGTTGTAAAGTCATTCAGCGATTTTGTTCTCGCATTCTTAATATTGATTTTGATTTCCCCATTGATGCTCGTCATTGCAATTTTGGTAAAGCTTTCCTCGCCTGGGCCTGCAATATTCAAGCAACGTAGATATGGACTGGATGGGGAAGAAATTGTTGTCTATAAGTTTCGTTCTATGTCTGTGAATGATGATGGCACGAATATTGTGCAAGCTCAAAAAAATGACCCTCGCATAACGCGGATTGGTGCCTTTTTGCGCAAATCATCTTTGGATGAGCTGCCACAGTTTATTAACGTATTGCAGGGTCGGATGAGTATAGTGGGGCCACGTCCACATGCCGTTGCCCATAATGAACTATATAGAAAAATAATCAAGGGTTACATGCTGCGGCACAAGGTAAAGCCTGGCATTACAGGCTGGGCACAAGTCAATGGCTTTCGTGGTGAAACGGAAACGCTTGAGAAAATGCAGGCACGTATCAATTTGGATTTGCACTACTTGCAAAACTGGTCAATATGGTTTGATCTTTGGATAGTGTTACGTACTGTTTGGGTGGTGTCGAAACGAGATAACGCGTATTAATTTTGTCTTTCGAGTATATTTTTTAAATTTAAGGAGAGTTTTCTTGGCCGATTTTTCAATGTCGAAAAGTATTAGTGTGAATTATTCTGTAAAAATAACCGAACAATTTTTTAAATTGTTGATTGTATCGATTACGGTTTTACTTGCTGCTTGCGGAAACAAGGATAATAAAACGGGACAGGCACTAGTCAGGGTAAATGGCGAAGAAATTACCATTCATCAAATAAATGACGAATTGCATCGCGCGGGCACCTCTTCAGATCAGCAAGAATTGGCTACCAAGCAAATACTTGAAACATTGATTGATCGACAATTAGTAGTTGCTGAAGCAAAGCGCAACAAAATTGACCGCTTACCTGAAACTATCCAGGCTATCGAAAGAGCAAAATCTCAGATTATTACTCAAGCTTATTTCAAAAGTTTTTTGTCTAAAATTGCCAAACCGTCAAAATCAGAAATAAGCGATTATTTCGAGAAGCATCCTGATTATTTCACCCAACGGAAACAATATGACATGCAGCAAGTAATTATTGCACCTAAAGATTTAGGTGATGATCTTATGCCGGTGATTGATACTGCTCAAACTCTTGAGGTCGTTGTTAAATGGTTGGATCTGCATAAAGTTCAATATTCGCGAGGTAAAATGTCTCGTTACTCGTCAGACTTACCCGAGAAAATGATTGAAAAAATTAAGGAGTTAAGAAAAGGACAGTTATTTATTGTCAATGAAGGAGATAAAAAATTATTAAATTCTATTGTTGATATCAAGAGCAGCCCTGTCTCAGAGGAAGAAGCCGGTCCCCAGATTACGCAATATTTAATAAATACTAAAACCAAAGAAGCAGCAGATGCTGAGATTGCACATTTGAGATCTACAGCAAAAATTCAATATCTCAATGCGTCTGCTCCGATTGCTCCTTGAACTCGAGTTTGAAATGCATAGGGCGACCGCATTAATTGACCGCAATATGCAAATTTAACAGAATTGATCTTTAAATGAAAAGCGTGATAACCAAATTTAACTTACATAAAAATGATTTGTCAGAATGGTGGCCAATATTGTTTGGTATGTTGGTTTTGTATGTGCCCACATTTTTTGACTTGTTGAACGGCTTGTGGTCTACAGAAAGTCAGATGCATGGTCCTATTATTCTCGCACTTTCAATCTGGTTGATGTTTCGATTGTGGCCTGATATTTGCCCTCAGAGGGTCGAGAAATATTCCATGTTTTCCGGCTGGGTTGTTTTTTTGTTGGCTTTGTTTTTGTATATTATTGGTCGGTCGCAAAGGATCGTTCAATTTGAGTTAGCTTCGATTATATTTATGTTAACTTCAATTTTACTGATGAAGCGAGGACGTTTAGGTTTTAAGACGATGTGGTTCCCCCTGTTCTTTATGTTTTTCATGATACCGTTGCCTGGTTCAGCGATCATATTTTTGACCATGCCAATGAAAATGGCCGTTTCATATGTAACAGAGCATATTTTATATTTTGCGGATTACCCGATTGCACGTAATGGTGTGATATTGCAGATTGGACAATACCAATTATTGGTTGCGGATGCCTGCGCTGGACTGCAAACACTGCTTACATTGGAATCTCTGGGTTTGTTTTATTTGAATGTAGTGAGGCATACATCTGTATTTCGAAATGTGGTACTCGCACTCCTGATTATCCCAATTTCGTTTTCAGCCAATGTAATTCGTGTCATTACGCTGACGTTAATTACTTATTATTTTGGCGACGTTGCGGGGCAAGGTTTTTTGCATGGATTTGCTGGCATTGTTTTGTTTCTGAGTGCATTACTTTTAATACTGGGGTCAGACTCATTCTTGCAGTATTGTATTAAATCGTATAATAGCAAAACGGCGTTGATGACATGATGATCGATTTAAACAAGTCATTTGTAATGAACTTGAGTTTGGGCGTATTCATGGTGTTGTCGGGCGTTTTGGTTAAAGCAATAACACCCGTAATGCTAATTGATAGTCGGACGGATAAAATCAATCTTGAAGCAATTGTGCCACTCGTGTTTGATAAATGGAAATTAGACATCGCTGCATTAGTACCTATGGTTAATCCTGCAGACAATACTTTGCTAAATAAAATTTATAGTCAAACGTTGTCGAGGACTTATATAAGTAAAGATGGTGAGCAAGTAATGCTTTCTATCGCTTATGGTAGGGACCAAAGCGCCGATTTACAAATTCATCGACCTGAAGTTTGTTATATGACAAGTGGTTTTGAAATACATGGCATAGAAAAATCTTATATTGATACGCCAATAGGAACTATTCCAGTGATGCGTCTTGTCGCGAAACAGGGGAATAGAAATGAACCTATTACCTATTGGATACGTGTAGGGGACTCGATTACTCGTGGATGGCTTGAGCAAAAACTTACGGCGATAAAGTATGGTTTGACCGGAAAAGTTCCGGACGGTCTTCTGTTTCGGGTTTCTAGTATTAGTGCAAATGAAAAGGAAGCTTTTCAAATTCAGCAACGGTTCTTGATGTCATTGCTTAAAGAGATTAGATCTGAAGATCGTCATTGGTTAGTCAATTAGTCGTAGAGTTTGGAATAGGCGCATCCTATAACTTGTTGGACGATGTAAATGTTTTGTGCTTCAGTTTTTGAATTAAGTATTATCAGAATTAAATGAGTTGAATTTATAGGGGAGTTTGATAATGAAAAAAATTATGTTGTGTATGTTATCCATGGTGATGCTATACATGAATTCTGAATTGGCTATGGCAGCAGATAAGCCTGATATCTATCAACTTCGCCAGGGAGATTCAGTCATGATATCGGTATGGCGAGAGGATAGTTTGCAAAGACAAGTCATCGTCTTGCCTGATGGAAGTATTACCTTTCCCCTTATTGGTAGGGTCGAGGTTGCAGGACTAACTACGCCGGAGGTTGAACAGCGAATTGTTTCCAAATTAAAAGAGTATTTTCCAGAACCAATTGTGTCCGTTGTTATAGTTGGCATTGAGGGGCATCGAGCATACGTGACTGGGAAAGTACTACACCCAGGGCCACTGTTAATAAATGGACCCATCACTGTTATTCAGGCCATCAGTCTCGTGGGTGGTTTCGACAGGTTTGCTGATGAAGGTGGCATAAAGGTAATACGTTTAAAATCAAATACTCAAGAAATCTATTCTGTAAGTTATAAGGATATTATTTCAGGCAAAAATATGTCAACAAATATTTTGCTCAAAGCAGGGGATACACTAGTTGTACCTTAACTTGACTACTATATAGCATGTCAATCATGAATTTGGGGATGACATTATTAAGGAGATTGGGTTGGTTGTAATACGTTTATTCGGATCGTTATTTCTGCTAGTTAGCTTCATATTGAATGTGGAGCTCGTGAAGGCTGGCACGTGGGAGCAAGACCTGTCATCCCAATTTACGTCTGAGTATGATAGCAACCCAACCATGTCGCCAAATAATCCAGAGGGGGCTTGGCGTGGTTTGTTTGAACCCAGTTACACTCTATTGGGTAGGTATGGTCAGGATGAATATAAAAGCGGAGTTTCCATGCAAATGTCTCGATCATCTGACGAGGTTTTGAGCCCGAATCGAAATAGTCCAAGTGTATTTATTGATTTGTTACATCGTTTAGAAGAAAGTGAATTTGGGATTAATACCCGTTACTCTGAAATCGCAACACGTGATGCTGGCGTAGATGCTGCAGGACATGTACCTGTTTCCAGTACACGGGTATCCCGTTCTGTTTCTGGAAGATTGACTAAAAGGTTGAGTGAACGCGGGGTTTTGAGCGCAGATAGTGCATATGAGGGGATAGCTTATCAAGGGGGTACGTTTATTGACTATGCAATCCGTACTACTAATTTGATGTACAGTTACGCTTGGAGTGAGTATAACACCCCGTATTTTCAGGCTACTCGTATTGTATTTGAGCCTGCAGTTACGGGTTTCCCGAGTAGTTTTACTAACACTTTGGTTTTGGGGTTGAACTGGAAATTAACTAGTAACATTGAGGGTAATGTACATGTTGGAAAATCCAACATTAACGATGATGAAGTTGGAACTCAGGGGGCAGCATCTATACTTTACAACGGTCTAAGAAATAGGCTGACTTTAAATATAAGTCATCAAGTCACACCTAGCGGATTGGGTGGTTTTGCCAACATAGACCAAGTTGATGGAAGCTGGAATTTGGCATTAAGCGAACGAAAAAATATTGGAATTGATCTGATGTCGCAAAGGAGCCACTATACCGTTGATAATTCTAATAGTAGTGCAAGCATCTGGTTGCAGTATGAGATCAATACTTTTTGGGGATTGAGAACATACCTCAGGCAAAATTCTGTAAGTGGCGATGTAATAGAAACAGCATACGCGAACATATTAGGGGTTGTCTTTTCATACACTCACAACGATTTTTGATGTTTTAAGAAAAAATATAACTTATGGCTACCGATTACGAATTAACTTTATATGATTACCTATCTATTATGCGTCGACGTGCGCCTTACCTGATTGGTATTTTTGTTGTGGTAATGTTGATTTCAATAGTGGTTTCAATAGCTATTCCCCCTGCGTTCCGGGCAACTGGAACGATTATGGTTGAGTCACAGCAGTTAACTGAAAATATCATTCCCAGTACGATCCGAAATCAACTTGATGAACAACTTAATGTGATTAAACAGAGGGTCATGACGAGAGAAAATTTGCTTCAAATTGCAAATAAATATGGCTTGTTTAAGGATAATATTGGTTCAATCAGTACGGCAGATTTGATCAGCAAAATGCGTGATCGTATTGTAATTGAAACAGGCAATTCTAATGAACCTATGCATACTAATCGTCAAGGGCAGCAGGCTATCGCCTTTACCCTGTCGTTTGAAGACCGTCACCCTGATATTGCTCTTCAGGTTACTAATGAGTTAATTGCCATGTTTCTGGATTGGAATGTCAAGTTACGTACTGAAGGGGCAATGGAAACTACGGCATTTTTGACTCAAGAATCCGACAAACTCAAGATTGAAGTTGATCGGATGGAAGGGTTGATTGCTGCTTATAAGCAGCAGCATAAAAATGCACTTCCTGAGCAACTAACGTTGAGAATGACGTTGTTGGCGCGCGCTGAAAATGACCTTAGAGAGGTAGAACGGGATATAAGGAGTACAAAAGAGGAAATACGTACACTTGAAGTGGAACTATCGGCAGCCAAGCGTGGAGGAAGTGAAGAGAACCCAACGCAATCTTTGACAGCCCTCAAGAGTGAATTAACGAGACTGTTGTCCATATATAAAGAGTCACACCCTGACGTAAAAAGACTCAAGCGTAAGATTGATGCCATGGAAAATCCTGTTGAAACAGCCGGGCCTGTTGCAAGCGTTCCCGAGGTTTCGAGTTTGGCAGTTTTCAGGCTTCAGGCCAGAATTGAATCAGATAAAGCAAGATTAAATTCACTCGCTACACAAAAAGAAAGCCTCCAAGCCAAAATTTCCGAAAACGAGTTGGCTATGATACAGACTCCCAAAGTGGGACAAGATCTGGATGTACTGCTGCGTGATCGAGACAGTGCTCAAAAAAAGTTTGATGAATTCCGCAATAAAAAAATGAATGCAAAGATTGCAGAGAACCTGGAGAGTGAAAATAAGTCAGGTCGATTCAGGGTGCTTGAACCGCCTACGCAACCTGAAAAGCCATATAAACCCAACAGAATGAAGATATTGTTAATCGGTTTTTTCATTGCCGTATTTTCATCGAGTGGTTCTATGATGATTTTGGAATCGATCGATAAACGTATTCGTGGAGTTGAAGCAATTACACACGTATTGGGAAGCCGGCCTATTGCTGTTCTGCCATATCTTCCTGGTCATGAGGAAGAAATTCGTAAAAAACGCATATTGAAGTTGGCAGTCAAAGCAGTCTTGATAGTGTTAGTCTTAATTATTATAGTTCTACATTTTACATACATGCCACTTGATATTTTATTCACGAAAATATTAGCCAGATTGGGATAGGATTTAGTCATGGAACGCATCAAACAAGCAATTGAAAAGGATAAGAAAAAGTCGAACAGTGGAAATACTCAGATTGTTCAGCCACGTCAAACAATACAACACGCAGCGAATCTCCGCTCCTCCTTGGATCAGCAAGAGCTTGAGGATATCAAATATGAAAACACGCCTATCGTAAAGTTGAAAACAGATCACCTGGAAAAAAACAGGATTGTCTCATTCAATAAAAACGATGCCATGAGTATGAATTATGATTTGTTGAGGACTCAGGTTTTGCAAAAAATGAATGAGAATGGCTGGCGTACTCTCGCTATTACCTCACCGGCACCAGAGGCTGGAAAAACTGTCGTATCTATTAACCTTGCCATAAGCATCGCACAACAGACCAATCAAACTGTCATGCTGGTGGATTTTGATTTGCGTCGACCTAAAGTTGGTGCATATCTTGGTTTGCCCATGGAAAAATCACTTAATGATCTTCTGGATGGCACTGCACAGCTTTCAGATATTCTAGTAAATCCAGATATACCAAGATTTGTCGTATTGGCTACTAAACACGCTGTTAAAAAATCATCAGAAACGCTTTCTTCTAAAAAAATCTCTGATATGGTCAAGGATGTTAGGCAACGTTATAGTTCACGTATAGTTATATTTGATTTGCCACCGGTTCTTGTTATCGATGATGCCATTGCTCTCTTACCTCAAATTGATTGTGTTCTTATGGTAGTGGCAAACGGAATGTCTACAAAGCGAGAAATTGAGGATAGTCTTCTACATATACCCGCTGAAAAGTTAATAGGTACAGTGTTTAACAAGGCGGATAACCAATTATCCGACCGATACTACTATTGATCAAAATTTGTAGATTACAAGGTAATGCTATTTATTTCAAAAATAGCCAAGAGGTTTCAAGGGAAGAATCCAGGTTTATGATGTAATTCCCATGGCTATACTGCACAGGAATTTCAACCCTATTTTTGATACTGTTACCTTTGTATAACTTCAATCCATTTTTGGCATGGATTTTGATTTGACCCGTAACGGGCTCAGTTCGAAATGGCAAAAAATTCTCAGTCGGCATAGCTTGTGCACCTAAAGAGATCATCAAGTAATTTGATGAATTTATGGGTGAGTTATCCAGACTTTGTACCGCCACACTAGCACCAATTGTTCTAATTTTGAGTTCTACATCCTTAAGTTGGATTATTTCATTTCCAATATCTCCCACTGCGGCTTGTGTACGCGTTGTGTTGATCGTGTAGACGCCTTTTACCCAGTTACGTTTTAATTCGCCCGTATCGGATACAACTTCAGTTGCACTTTTTTCTAAAAGTGACTGATTTAGATCGCGGATGACATTTGAATTTTTTGGAGCAGGTACATTCTTTAGCCAGGGTAATTCTATTGTGTTAGGCATCACAATAACTAACTTCCCTTTTTCAGAAGCTGTTCGAGCGGCAATACTACTATCTGGAGTAATTGACTCGTAAAATAATTGGGATTTGTCAGGGATCAGGGTGTAAGTCGTGATTGCTTCTTTTACGTGCCCTTGGCGATAGAGTAGTGCCGCAGCGGGTAGGGTGGCAATCATTGCAGGATCATTATATGCATGCCAATTTGACGGTTTGCCGGCATCATTTAAGGGAACTTGTGCATAAGCATATAGCATCACTGCATCCCAGCCTTGTAAACCTGCTGAGCTAGCTATGTATAAGGGGCTAGTATGTCGATCTGGTACAGGAAAGGGGGATACATTCCATTCAGAAACGCTCATGGGTTTTCCTGCAACCTGACCCATACTCAACCAGTTGGCTATATTGCCTTTAAGCAGGGGATTCTTTTTCAATTCCATTTCGCCTCCATAAGCGTGAACGTCGATAATATCTCCTGTAGTGAGTGAAGGCAGAGAATATATGGGGGCCTCCCCCCAAATACTACTTGCTGTTATAGGTACTTTAACTCCCAATTCACGAAGGTGAGACATCATGTCTAAGTTGAATCTGTGCTCAAGGTCATTCAGAAAAAGTTTTGAAGGTCCAGGTTCCCAGGAATGCCAAATTTTAGCTCTAGGCAGATTGTAATTTAGTGCAAAATCGTTGGCCATTTTCATGTAAATATTGTTATGAAGTGGCACCTTTTTATTGGGTAACAGAGAATTGCCGAAATGATGTGTAATATCATTTTCATTCGTGATAAGCATTGAAATTATGGCGGGTTCATCTATATATCTGCGTTTAGTGTATACGTTGTAATGAGTTAAATATGCTTTGTTGAAATCTTTCATTGCTTGTTGCATATCCTGGTTGACATAGTTATAACCTTTCAAACCAACAGTCTCGTTTTGGCCCTTAATTTCGTCAAATCCAAAAATATGATCTTCTTTTGTAAAATTTCTCTGCACTTCTAAATCAAGCCATACAAATATTCCTTCTTCTTTCAGGCAAGTAATCCACCAATCTAATTTTTCTAGGGAGGAGGAATCAAGGTGTCGAGTGTTCTTGGCGTCTTTTCCAAAGATATTTGGATTTACCCAGGGCGAATCGAAGTGATGTATACGAACAAGATTGAAACCCAAAGCGGATATCCGTTTTGCCTGTCGCTTTACGTTATCCTTTGAGGTGCCAAATAAAGTATATGCAGTGAGATTGGTACCCCAGAAACGGGCAATAGTGCCATCTTCAAATATCAAAGACTCCCCAACGGATTTCACGAACCCTCTTCGGCCAGCAGGTTTTTCAGTCAGGTTAAGGAAGGATAGGTCAACTGGAGAGGTGGCCCAGTCTAAATTGCTTACTGGCCACTGCAATCCATCTTTTGTTCCTATCGACTTATTATCAGATGCCGTGATATCAAATTTATTGGCTGGCGTTAATTTTGATTTATCAAAGAAATTAATTAACAAAAGAGCAAAGAGATTAATCCATAATAATGGAAGCCATTTTATTTTGAACTTCATCGTATTGTTTTATTTTCGATCTGATATTTTCCTAATCATTTGTGTATAAGCTACGCCCATAGCTGCAACTGACCAGTAAACAATTGGAATTAATGTGACGCTGCTAACCGTCGATATAATGAACAGAATGGCAATTAAAGTAGACAGTAGGGCTCGTCCAAGTAAATATTCTTCACTTTCTTTATCTGCAATTAATTTCATGGCGCGGTATATTCCTAAAAGTGTCACTACAAAAAAACTTATAAATATTACAAGCCCAATTAATCCAATGGAAAGTATGACTTGAATATAATTATTGACGAGATCGATAATTCCCTGGCCTTGACGCATTTCTTCCATTTCAGGGGTTTTAAGAAAATCCGTAGATCCAAAAAATAAATTTCGCTTAATAACTATCATTGAATTAGTGATCAGTCTTTCTCTGTATGTCACGTTTTCAGAATCAGTTGTGCCCACAAACGGAAGCATATTTATGACTCTATCCCCGCCGGGAAGTACTGTCACTAAAGACAATGCAATGACTCCCCCTAATGCCAAAGTCATCAGTCGACGTGAAGGTTTTGGACCCGTTGCAACAAATAATATTTGCATCACAACTGCACCCAACCAGGGCCCTCTTGATAACGGAGTAATTAAACCGATACCAAGCAACAGCATTCCAAGCCTACGAACAAAATTTGTTTTAAACGAACGTTGTATAAATGTGTATAGGCCCATACCTACTACCATAAGATATCCTAAGGTAATCGCATATCCTGCGGTTGCAATGGCTCTGAGTAACCCGTCACGTGCCAGATATTCTGCTTGACCACCTTCCATTCCGAGTGAGTCGGTCATACTTGTAAATAACAACCAATGAAACAGAAACTCGTAGGCTGCGATGGGAACAAGCAACATAATCGCAATAACTAGGCTTAATACCGCATCACGAAATTGTTGAAGGTTTTGTAATGATCGGCTAATGACTAAGTAGGGTACAAATATATCAATAAATAGGTAAAATACTTGACGTAGATTGTTCGTCAAGTTAAATTCTCTGAGGAATAGCAGCGAAGTTAGTAATAGATAAATAATCAATATCTTGTCAGTCATTATTCGCCCGAAAGGAGTATATTCTTTTGACTGTTTCAATTTAAATATTGAAGGAATCAAAATGAGTAAAACCAACATTCTTTGGTGTGACAAATCGAACAAATAATTAACCATTCCTAAACCTGGGATGCTGATATTCGCCATGGGCATGATGAATAAAATAAAAAAATAAATAGCTGGTGGATTGGGTTCTCGCTTGGCTTGATAAGTCAATATTAAGGTTGCGAAAAGGAGATATAACCAGAAATTATTTGCGATAAAGCCAGTAAACGTTAGTGCGATCCAGATATTTCGTCTTCGAGTCAAATCATCCTTGTTCATTACATAGCTGATAGGGCGATATGTGTATACAAAAAATGCCGTTGACAAAAACAGTATGTAAACTAGTGATCGAATATGTTCAGATAGCATTTGTGTGTTTTACCTAGATTTAACGTAGGGTGATTGGACAAATATAATGCCTGGTAGAGTATTAAGTATAAATTATCCCGTAATTTCGTATTTTAAATTTGGTACTTTAACTAGACTTAAGACTAACAGGAATTGGGTTGGTCTAATTTCAGGAACCCCCTAGCTAAATAATCAATAAATATATTTTCGAGATTAAGATATTCTTGTTAATAGACTTCAACCTTCAATTGTCGTTGATTTTTCATGATACTTGCAATGTGTTTCTGTCAGTTTTGCATACGTAAAGAGTTTGGTGTATCACAATATTTTTATCGAATTCGAATTTAATTCGATTATTGTCCTTTTGTTTATATTACGCGTTATATTTGACGTGCTTATCGGTTAATTACAGGTGCAATTATTTTGGATCCAATTGTTGATTTATCAGTAATTTTTGTTAGTTACAATACGCTAGAAATGACAAAAAAAGCATTGAGTGATCTATTTGCTTCAGTGCATAATTTTAAGATGAAAGTTTATGTCGTAGATAATGATTCTAAAGATCACTCTGCAGAAATTCTACGGAGGGAGTGTAGCAATATTACGCTAATAGAGAATGTAACCAATGTTGGTTTTGGACGAGCTAATAATCAGGCACTGCCATATTTGGACTCGCGTTATGTGCTCTTGCTAAATACTGATGCTTTTGTGGCTTTGGATGCAATCTCAAAAACTATTGATTACATGGATAAAAATAGTAAATGTGGAATTTTGGGTGTCAAGTTATTGGGACGGAATGGCGAACTACAACCATCTTGTCGTTATTTCCCTACGCCCTGGAATATTTTCCTCAGTCGGACAGGATTTTATCGATTTGTTAAACATATAAAAATGGTCGATGATATGAGCTGGGATCATAATTCAGTTAGAGATTGTGATTGGGTGCCAGGGTGTTACTATCTGATTAGAAAAGAGGTGATTGATCAGGTCGGACTTTTTGATCCACGATATTTCTTGTATTACGAAGAAATTGACCACTGTTTTGCTGCAAAGGCTGCAGGTTGGAAAGTTACGTATTTCCCATTTACTTCTGTAGTTCATATTGGTGGTGAGAGCGCGAAATCTGAAGGAGAAATTACAAAGAGCGGCAGGCAGATAGAAGCGTTAAAAATCGAAAGTGAAATGTTATATTTCCAAAAAAATTATGGTGTGATTGGGACTTTGGAAAATTTGTTATTAAACAGCCTCACTGATTTTATTTTGACTATAAAAGATGTCCTAAGATTTAAACCGCTTAAAGTCATCCTTTCTCATTTTAGGAGAAGTATGTACATGTGGATGATTTTTTTTCGTACAAAATTTGCGACAATTCCAACACGATGAAAATATAACCTGCATGTTTAGGAATATAAAAAAAGACCTGGAGTCATATCGGGGTAACTTTGGAGCACAGGGTTTTTGGGTGATGCTTGTTTATCGTTTTGGTCGTTGGAGATACAAGGTTCGCCCACTGATTTTAAGGAAAATTCTTTCTTTAATTTACAAAATACTATTTAAGTTTATTCAAATCATTACAGGTATTGAGCTACCGTGTGAAGTTGAAATTGGAAATAATTTTATTATTGATCACTTTGGCGGAATTGTAATAAGTGGATTTGCAAAATTCGGTGATAACTGTCGAATTAGAAATGGGGTTGTTATTGGGCTCAAGAATGTAGATGAGCCAGGTGCTCCAGTCATTGGAAATAATGTTGATATAGGTACGGGTGCAAAAATACTAGGCAAAATAAAAATAGGAAATAATGTATTAATCGGCGCCAATGCAGTCGTTATTTCAGATGTGCCGGACAATTCAATAGCAGTGGGTATCCCGGCTATAACAAAAATAAGAAGTTAAAATCTCTCGATTAATTTATGTTAAATAATTTACGTTTAGGTGTAGTAATAATAGGTCGAAACGAGGGTGAGCGTCTTGTTCGTTGTCTGTCATCATTGGTGAGTCAAAACTCTCAACTTGTTTATGTAGATTCAGGATCTACAGATGACTCGGTAATGGTGGCTCGAAATATAGGGGCACAAATAGTTGAATTGAATATAAGCATTCCATTTACAGCTGCCCGAGCCAGAAATGAGGGGTTCAAAAGGTTGAGAGAGTTGTATCCTCAAGCTATCTATGTTCAGTTTCTGGATGGTGATTGTGAGGTTTCAGCAAGTTGGTTGAATAACAGTATGGGTTATCTTGATAAGCACAGTGATGTGGTAGCTGTTTGTGGGCGTCGTCGTGAACGATTTCCTGAGAGATCTATCTACAATATGCTTTGTGACATTGAATGGGATACTCCAATTGGAGAAACGAAAGCTTGTGGAGGTGATTTCTTGATCCGAGCCGATGTCTTTGAACAACTGAATGGATTTCGTGCAAACTTAATTGCTGGCGAAGAACCTGAGTTGTGTTTTAGACTGCGTGAGGCAGGTTGGAAAATCTGGCGATTAAATGAAGAGATGACCCTCCATGATGCTGCCATAACGCAATTTAGACCTTGGTGGAAACGCGCTGAACGTGGAGGATATGCCTATACTGAAGGAGCATTTATACATGGTGCAACGTTCGAAAAATTTCGAGTTAAAGAGTCTCGTCGTATTTGGATATGGGGGATTTTGGTTCCATTTGTTATATTGTTTGTAACCCTCTATTTGGGGGTGTGTGGATTGATTTTATGGTTAATTTACCCTGTTCAGGTTTGTCGAATTGCCTTTCAGGGTACTCGTTCCAGGAAAGAAAATTGGCTCCATGCAGTATTTTTGGTACTTGGAAAATTTCCCGAAACGATCGGGCAACTCAGGTTTTATTACAATAATTATACGGGTAAGACGGCTCGGTTGATTGAGTACAAGTGAAGTGCTCGTTATTTACTAGCTGATCAATATGATAAAAAATAATTTTACCCGCAATATTTTTTATGAAAAATCATAATATGGGGATCGGAATTTTCGATGTGTTTCTTCGGGTGCATCGTTTGGGAAGAGATATGCACCCAGGCTTTTCTTTAAACAGTTTAAAACATCAGGTTATCCTTTTGGGAAGAACGTTGATCTATTTATCAGAAATCAAAGCGTGGTATGAAATATCAGATAATCCATTATTAACGCTGGCCTTGAAACGATTTCCTTTAATGAGTGGCGCAATGTATTGGCCCTATATAAACCTGAATTGGAATATGAAAAGGCGACTAGGGGCAATTGATCAGCACTTTCGTATGCTTGGGGGAAAGAAAGCAATTATTGCCAGAGCAACGTTTGAAGAAATTGAAGTTGCTCATTTGAATGAACAATATCCAGGGTTGCGTCTGGTGTTGGATAAGGCGATTTGGTTTCTTCGTGAAGGAGAAATTGTACTAAACCTTTTTGTTAATGATCAACGGTTTTATTCCATCGCTTTTTCGCTTGGTATGGATGAGGGGCTGCCAGTTATTTTTGTTGGAGCATTGCAAGGTTCTAACTCAGAAGAGGCACAGGATATTTATCGGGCTATCACTCACGCTTTACATGGAATGAGACCTCGAGACGTGCTAATGACGGTGCTGAAATTGCTGTGCTCAGAAATTGATGTCAATAAAATATTGGCAATTTCCAGTGAAAATCGTCAGCACAACAGCCCATATTTTGGGAAATCCCATAAAGATAAGGTGTTGGTGGCCTATAATGAGGTATGGCTGGAGCATGGGGGGGCTGAGCTTGAGGGTGGTTTTTATGAGATACCTACTACAGTTATTTATAAAGACATGAGCGAAATAGCAACTCGAAAACGTGCAACCTACCGTCGCCGATATCAAATGTTGGACAAATTGGCGCTTGATATCAAGGAGAGGTGCTCCAGTTTTGGATCGTAATTTACCAGTGTAGGTAAAATTACTTTGTATTTTTGATATTGTTAATGCTCAAAATGAAATATTTCCTAATGGATATTAATATTGTATGTATAAATCATTTTATGGTTTAAAAGATAATCCTTTCTCTATTCAACCCGATCCAGATTTTTTGTATTTTGGGCGTAGGCATACTTATGCCTACGCAATGATGGAATACGGTATTCAAGATAAGGCTGGTTTTATTGTAATTAGCGGTGAGATTGGTTGCGGAAAAACAACTTTAGTCAGGCATCTACTCAATAACCTCGCTTCAAGCCTAACAGTTGGATTGGTTTACAACACACATCGTGAAATTGGCGATTTATTGGAGTGGATTATGCTTGCTTTTGGTCTTCCATATGAAGGGAAGTCAAGAGTTGGACTTTATGATCTGTTCCAACGATTTTTGATTGAGCAATATGGATTGGGAAAAAGTGTTCTTCTTATTGTTGATGAAGCACAAAATATCAATCCAGATGCTTTGGAATCATTGCGTATGTTGTCCAATATTAACGCTGACAAACATCAATTACTTCAAATCATGCTAGTTGGTCAGCCCGAATTAAAAACTATTTTAGCTAGACCTGAGCTTTCTCAGTTTGCCCAACGTATTGCGGTAGATTTTCACATTAATCCTTTCGAGCCAGACGATGTAGTGTCATATATTCAGTACCGCTTGAAAGTTGCCGGCAGAGAGACGCCAATTTTTACTCCCAAAGCCTATGCAAGGATTGCAGAAGCCAGTTCAGGTATTCCCAGACGCATTAATATTTTATGTAATACTGCACTGGTATATGGATTTTCATCTGAGTCCGAAAATATTGATGTGGATTTAATCGAAGAAGTTTTGAAAGATAAAGCAGATTTTGGAGCTTTGTCAAAACCTTAGTCATTGTCTTGGTGGCCGAAAGCTTGCTGACTTTCAGAGACGTGTATGTGAATATATTTTATTCAGGATAGGCAGTCTTGAATAATTCATTGATAGTTTTTTTAGAATAACATTGTAACTATTTGCTCATTTGTTAAGATTGCTCAAGCCATTCCAAGAGAAGGGAATTCAGTGAATCAATTAAAAATCGCTTATTTGATCAATCAATATCCGATGGTGAGTCAAACTTTCATTAGGCGAGAAATTCAAGCACTAGAAAAACAAGGTTTCGATATTCTTCGTATCGCTCTTCAGAAATGGGACTCAGAATTGGTTGATGAAGATGATAAACGCGAGATGTCAAAAACCCGTTATGTTTTGCCACAAGGTGGGCCTGCATTAATACAGGCTGTCATAAGAACAATTCTGTTGAACCCCATTCGATTTTTTACAGCGCTACTATTGGCAATTAAAATGATGAGTGGTTCTGAGCGCAAATTTTACTATCACTTAATCTATCTTACCGAAGCCTGCCAAATTTTGATTTGGCTCAAATCATTCGGAGCATTACATCTACATGCACATTTTGGTAACAATTCGGCTGAGGTTGCTATGTTGGTAAACGCCTTGGGCGGTCCTCAATATAGCTTTACACTGCACGGACAGAATGAGTTACTGTTTGGTGGAACGGGAGAAAAAATTCGTAGAGCTGCTTTTGTGGTTGCAATTAGTTCTTATGGGAGAAGCCAGTTATATCGTCGGGTCGAATATGCACACTGGTCTAAAATAAAAGTAGTCCATTGCGGATTGGATACTCTATTTTATGAACATGATCCAGTGTTACCTGCAGTTACACCACGCCTTGTTTGTGTGGCTCGTTTGTGTGAAGCGAAAGGCCAGATGCTATTGATTGAAGCGGTACATAGTTTGGCACAAAAAGGTATCACCTTGGAATTGGTGTTTGCAGGTGATGGTGAGATGCGAAAACAGTTAGAAGCGTTAATCAGTCGATATAAATTAAACAAACAAATTCGTATTACAGGTTGGCTCAGTGGCGCACAGGTTCGTGAAGAAATACTTGCATCTCGTGGGTTGGTTTTACCCTCTTTTTCTGAAGGGTTGCCTATAGTAATAATGGAGGCTATGTCGCTTCGTAGACCCGTTTTGTCCACCTATGTTGCGGGTATCCCCGAGCTGGTTCAGCCAGGAATAACAGGCTGGTTATTCCCCGCTGGCTCTATCGATGATATGACACTCGCATTTGAAGATTTTTTGTCAAAAACTGTTGAAGAATTGAAAGTAATGGGAGATGCAGCCTATACACGTGTTTTAGAACGACACTCCATTGACATCGAATCAGCCAAGCTCGCGGAACTGTTTCGGGAAACTTGCCAATAAAATTTTGCTATATAAACGGTTTTAATCTTCGTACTAAAAATAGGATTTTACAATGGAAAATATCAAAAGCTATGTATTGATTTCTCCCTGCCGAAATGAAGCTGAATACATGCGTCAAACTTTGGATTCTGTTATAGCGCAGTCTATCAGGCCAACCAAGTGGGTAATTGTTGACGATGGTTCTACCGATGATACTCCGCGGATATTAGCTGAGTATGCGAGTATCCATAACTGGATTAATATTGTTACACGTATGGATCGAGGACATCGAGCAGTTGGCCCAGGGGTAATTGATGCGTTTTATACAGGATATAAATCTATTGAACCAAAAAATTACAATTATCTTTGTAAACTCGATCTCGACTTAAGGTTACCTTCACGATATTTCGAAATTCTTATGGATCGTATGGAGAAGAATCCACTTATAGCGACTTGTAGTGGCAAAGCCTATATTGAAGAAAGCGGTAATTTATTCAGTGAAAGACATGGTGATGAGACTTCGTTAGGCATGACTAAGTTTTACCGAGTTACTTGCTTTGAGGCAATTGGAGGGTTTGTTCGGGAAGTCATGTGGGATGGAATAGATTGCCATCGATGCCGTATGATGGGCTGGATCGCTTGCAGTTGGGACGAACCAGAATTGCGCTTTGTACATCTGCGCCCGATGGGCTCAAGCCAGCAAAGTATCTATACTGGCAGAATGCGCCATGGATATGGTCAGTATTTTATGGGAAGTAGTTTGATTTATATGATTGCGAGTGCAATTTATCGTCTAAATGAAAAACCCTATTTATTGGGGAGTATTGCTATTTTATGGGGTTGGGTAAAAAGTGCGCTGCAGGGTAAACCCAGATATGAGGACATGGAATTTAGACTTTTTCTTCGTAAATTCCAGATGCGTGCTTTAATGGTGGGTAAGAAAAAAGCGATCGAAGAAATATATCGGAATCAGGGCCATGTGTCCTGATTTTTATAGGGAGGTTCATTGTATACTTGGTTTGACATTTGACGCGGTTGATATCGATACTGCAGTTGAACACATTCGTACATCTACAGTACAGCGCTCTCCTTGTTTTGTTTCCACGCCCAATCTTAATTTTCTTATTGCTTCTCAATCGGATATTGAATTTCGTAATTCGGTTTTAAATAGCGATCTCAGTGTTGCTGATGGTATGCCTATAGTTTGGATTGCAAGGTTGCTTGGGATTCCAATTCTTGAACGAGTTGCTGGTTCAGGACTATTTGAGAAACTACGTGAAGAATCCAGTACCAAATTAAAAATATATTTTTTTGGTGGAGTTGATGGTGTAGCAGAAATCGCTTGTAAAAACCTAAATATGGAAAATTCCGGACTTACATGTGTGGGTTTTGAGTCACCAGGATTTGCCTCGGTAGAAAAAATGAGTAGTGAAGAGAGCATCAATAAAATTAATTCTAGTAATGCAGATTTTTTAGTAGTATCTCTCGGTGCTAAAAAAGGGCAGGCTTGGATTGAACATAATCGCGAAAAAATTTCAGTACCCGTGTTGAGCCATCTAGGTGCAGTTGTAAATTTTGTAGCAGGAAAACTCAACCGAGCACCAGTCTGGGTGCAAAACTCAGGACTTGAATGGTTGTGGCGTATAAAGGAGGAGCCAGCATTATGGAGACGTTATGCTTCAGATGGTGTAATTTTAATTCGGCTGATAATTACTCGGATTATTCCTTATCTATGGGTGATATATTTACATAAGCCATCAAATATTGATGCTGAATCCCCAGATTTTGACTTCATGGATGATGGGGATGAAATAGTCATCAGATTACGCGGCGCATGGTTAATGAGTAATATGGAGAAACTTCGTGATTACTTATCCATCAGCATGCTTGTTGGAAAAAATATTCGTTTAGATTTCCAGCACGTCACCTATGTTGACAGTGCATTTATTGGGCTTTTGTTACTTATTTATGGTGATCGAAAACGTCAGGGTAGAGAATTAATTATTGAAAAAATGC
>Ga0315270_10000341_pt1 | contig 26186 bp, 22 predicted proteins | sample C1_bottom_MG_FD_204932 | JGI IMG/M metagenome (GOLD analysis project Ga0315270, IMG submission 204932) | Sediment microbial communities from Yellowstone Lake, YNP, Wyoming, USA - C1_bottom | ecosystem: Environmental > Aquatic > Freshwater > Lake > Sediment | place: USA: Wyoming | collected...
CTACCGCGTCCTTGTCATCCACCAGCGCGTTGAACAGCGTGACGGTTTGCCCGGCGCGAACAATTTCGGTGGTCTCATTGAAATCACCCAGTGTCCATTCGGAGATACGCACCTTCTCCGCTAATGGTGCGCCCGTTGGCGCAACCGCAACGGGTGTCGCAGCCTGTTTGGGTGCCAGCTCGCCGCGCAGTTGTGCAAAGTTTCGCGACACACCCAGCTGTCGACCATGCTCGTCCACCACCACAAAATTCATCAGCAGATGTGTGGGCAACTGCTCGAGACGAAATGCATCCAGAGGTACATCCAGCTGAAATTGCGCGCGGATATATTTAGACAAGGCCAACAGCAGGCCGCTATCCGAAGGTTTGATTTCCGCACAGAATTTCGCCGCGAAATCCGGCACCGGCACACAGTTGCGGCGGACTTTTTGCGGCAGGGATTTGATCAACTGCGCCACTTTTTCCGCCAGCACGCCCGGCACCAGATACTCGCAGCGCGCCGCCGATACCTGGTTGATCAGCGCCAGCGGCACCGTCAGCGTCACCCCGTCATCGCTCTTTCCCGGGGCAAAGTTATAGCCCAGCGCATAACTCACATTGTTCATCACCAGTTGCGGAGGAAACTGGTCGGTAGTAATGCCCGCCGCCTCGTGCCGCATCAGGTCGTCACGCTGCAGGTAGAGCAGTTTTGGCGTTTCGCGTTCCGCCTCCTTGCGCCACACTTCAAACGCCGCACCATTATGGATACCGGGTGGCACGCGGCTGTCGTAAAAAGCGTAGATCAATTCATCGTCCACCAGCACATCGGGGCGGCGCGATTTGTGCTCCAACGCCTCGATGTCTTGTATCAGTTTCTGGTTGTGCGCAAAGAACGACGCCATCGTATTAAACTCGCCCTGCACCAGCGCCTCGCGGATAAACACACTCCGCGATTCTTCTACATTCATTGGCCCGTAGTGCACGCGCTTTTTCGGGTTAAGCAATAAGCCAAACAGCGTGCTGCGCTCAAACGCCGCTACCTGAGCAGCTTTTTTCTCCCAGTGCGGGTCGTAGTAGTGGCGCTTGATCAGGTGCGCGGCCACCTCCTCCAGCCACTGCGGCTCTATGCGTGCCACACAGCGCGCATACAGCTTGGTGGTCTCCACGATTTCGGCGGCGACGATCCACTTCGCGCCTTTTTTCGCCAGCACCGAATTCGGCGCGATATGGAAGCGGATTTCGCGCGGGCCCAGGTATTCGTTACCATCTACGCTTTTGTAGCCGATGTTGCCGAGCAAGCCGGTGAGCAGGGCTTTGTGGATTTGTTCGTAGGTGGCGGGGGTGGAAGTCTGAAGTGTATTTTCAGCGGAACGCAAGCTCCCCCTCCCTAGCCCTCCCCCGGAGGGAGAGGGAATTGGTGCAGGTTCAAACTGAACATTCGAGCGTAATTGAATTTGTTCCCTCTCCCCCCGGGGGAGGACTAGGGAGGGGGAGGACTCTACAGTCGCAACACGCTTCTCCAACCACTCATATATCATTTGAAGCACCCCCTCAGTATTTTCAAAAACTTCATTGTTCCAGAAACGCAATACCGTCAAGCCTTGACCCTTCAAATACGCCGTCCTATTCTCGTCACGCCCTCTCTGCCCCTCTTCGTTATGCTGCCCGCCATCCAGCTCCACCACCAGCCCGGCCACATGGCAATAAAAATCCAGCACAAAGCCGCCCAGAGGGTGTTGCCGTCGGAAGCCTATACCCAATATTTGATTGCGGCGCAATAACTGCCACATCAGCGTTTCGGCATCGGTGGCATTTTTTCGCAGGTCGCGGGCGCGTTGTTTGAGTTGTGGAAGAAGGGGTACATATTTAATGGATTCTTGGGGAGCGCTCCCCCTCCCCTGCCCTCCCCCAGAGGGAGAGGGAGTCAGCGATGTGGAAGATTGGCGTTCAGACTGCATCCGCGCCAATCCCCTCTCCCCCCGGGGGAGGGTTAGGGAGAGTGCAGCGAGGGTCCGGGAGCGCTCTGTCGAAAAAGAACGCCCTTCAACCCCAGCACCACCCAACCACCCCATCTCCGCCACCTGCGCATGCAACTGCTGATACAACTCATGCCACTCCCGCAGCCGCATTGCCGACAGAAAATTATCGCGGCACTCCGCAGCCCACAAGCGATTGGACTTCTTGTGCTTGATCGCTTCCTGAAACCAGTTCCACATTTTTAGGTAGGCCAGAAAATCCGAACTCTCATCGTTAAAACGCCTGTGCGCAGCATCTGCCGCCTCGCGCCTTTCGGCAGGACGATCACGCGGATCCTGCAGCGACAGCGCGCTGGCGATCACCAGAATTTCCTGCAAACAGTGATACTGCCTGCCTGCCAACAGCAGCCGTGCAATTTTTGGATCAAGCGGGAATTTGGCCAGTGAGTTGCCCAATGGGGTCAATTCTCGTTTTTCATCAATCGCCCCCAGCTCCGCCAACAGTTGATAACCGTCCGAAATTGCACGAGAACCGGGGGCCTCAATAAAGGGAAATTTTTCCACCTCGCCCAGGCGCAAGGCACTCATGCGCAGAATCACCGTCGCCAGCGACACACGGAAAACTTCTGCGTCGGTGTATGCTGCACGCGCAATGAAATCAGGTTCATCGTAGAGGCGCACACAAATTCCGCTCATTACACGTCCGCAGCGTCCGGCTCGCTGGTTCGCCGCGGCCTGGGAAGTTTTTTCAATGCGTAATTGCTCTATTTTCTGGCGGATGCTATAGCGGTTGACCCGCGCCAACCCGCTGTCGATCACATAGCCAATATTCGGCACGGTAAGCGAAGTTTCCGCCACGTTAGTAGCCAACACCACACGACGCATGCCTGAAGTGGGCTTGAACACCCGGTCCTGCTCCGCCGCCGACAGGCGCGAAAACAGTGGCAGAATTTCCACACCCTTGGGATGATGCTTGCGTAAAGCTTCAGCAGTGTCGCGTATCTCGCGCTCGCCCGGCAAAAACACCAGCACATCGCCGCGCAAGCCGCCGACAGATAACTCGTCCAACGCACCGCATACCGCCTGTGGAACATCCTGCAACTCGCCTTCTTCGTTCTGCTGCGGCGCGCGGTAGCGCACCTCCACCGGGTAACTGCGCCCGCTCACCTGCAGCACCGGCGCACCCGAAAAATGTCTGGAAAAACGCTCGGCATCCAGCGTGGCCGAGGTAATAATCAGCTTGAGGTCTTTGCGGCGCGGCAATATCTGCACAAAATAGCCGAGCAAAAAGTCGATGTTGAGCGAGCGCTCATGCGCCTCGTCGATAATGATGGTGTCGTATCTTTTCAGCAGCGGATCGGTCTGGATTTCCGCCAGCAGGATGCCGTCCGTCATCAGCTTGATGCAAGTGTCGGGCGACACGCGGTCATTGAAGCGTATCTTGTAACCCACCATGCCACCCAGCTCGGTTTTCAGTTCATGCGCAATGCGGCTGGCAACGGTGCGCGCCGCCACCCTTCGCGGCTGGGTATGGGCGATGGCACCCTGCACACCTCGCCCGATACTGATACAAATTTTTGGCAGTTGCGTGGTCTTGCCCGAGCCGGTTTCACCGCATACGATCACCACCTGATTTTCGGCTATAGCGTGTGCCAGTTCCTCGCGGCGCAGCACTACGGGCAGATCAGCAGGGTATTCGATCTTACCGAGCATTGCGATGCTTGCTGCGCGGCGTTCTTGTGAAGTCAGTGCTTGAGGGTGTGATACTTCTACTGGTGTTGGTTGCGTCATAAGATGGAATTTTACCTGTTACGCCATCGTTCATTCAAAAAAAAAGAGAACCGAAGTTCTCTTGTATGGCTTACCTGGTTAATCAACCAAGCCTAATGAAGATCCTGCCTATCATTTAGAACAATGCTTCAAGCATCAGTGTCGTAACATTTTTACCTGGAGGCTCTACACCCGCAACCGAATCCCAGGCAGTGCCAGACTGTGTGGTGTAGGACAAGCTGGCTTCAACGTTCTCAGCTATAGTATAGGTACCGCCTACCATCAGCCCATTATCGGTAACGGCAGAACCTGAAACTACACTCCCGTTTTTGGCCATACGCATTGCCATCATCAGTGTTGCCACTTTGGGAATGACACCCACTTGTGCTGCAATATTCATCGAGCTTGCTGTCTCCACATTGCCCGTGTTGAAATGATTACCTAACATTGTTGGATCGGTTACTGCAGGTGCGGTACCGTAAGAAAAATATACACCCAACGGCATGCTACCCATGCTACCCTGCATCTGCCCATCTACTATGGTTGCATCAGTTGCTGTTTTGCCGACGGTCGGTATCCCTGTGGTTGGACTGGGCAAGCCCGCATCGTCACCCCGGAATAGCTGTACGCCGACTGCGCTATCAAAACCGGCCACTTCAAACAGACCTGCTGCACGCGTATAAGTCATCCCGATACTGCTACCACGGATGGGATTACCCAGCGCCGAAATCATGGCATATCGTCCAAGATTGATAAAATAGTGATCGTTATTCACCACGAAGGATGCACCCTGTACCCCGGTTTTAGTACCCAGATATTGCGCAGCCGAGTTAACCTTAATATGCGCATCATTTGAATTTAAACCGCCCATGGGCACCATGCGTTGCACGCCGACTGCACCGGTATTCAGCGTTTCAAAACTGTGCGCGGCACCCTGTTCTGCAGTTGTCAATAACACCACTCCTACGCGTGTTCCTTCTGTTACCTCGTAGAATATCGGCAATTTTGCAGACGATGTGGTTGCTCCGCCCGCAGCGCCCAACTCGGATAGGAACCCGATGTTGTTAGTTACGCGGCCACCGTAAAACAAGGACAATTCACCGCCACCACCCGGGGTATTGATACTGTCATGTACGTCCGCCGTATTTGCACCGGATACGTTCTCAATTCCTGTTGTCGCCAGTACACCAAAATTCAGGCTTTCAGATACAGATAATCCTTCACCCTCCACCTTGTGCTGTGAACCGCTCATGGTGAAACCCCCGTTCTTGAATGAACGACCAAGTGCATTCAACATCGGAAAACTCTGAAAGTGGCATTGATTACAATTAAGGCCGGTCTGCCGTGCAAATACTGGTAGTGCTGACGCCTCCTCTGATAACGCTAACGCAATCAGCAACCCAGAAAGCAAATACATTAATTTCCTCATATTATTCTCCTTGTAATTTCATAATCAAGATCATGTCACTCAAGAGTACGAAATTTCGCACTCGCTTGATATTGTTCCGATTGATTTAATAAAACAATATCCACAAAGAGGTATGCTCTCCTAAGGAAAATACCTAGGGAAGCATTGTTACTGAGTGGAAATTTTGAGAGATAAAATTAAGAATAATGCAGGGAGTCAGGCTTTTACAATACGTGGCACACCTGAATTTGTGGGGTCAGTATTAGCTATTAAGCCAGTGCTGAGGCTTCAAGACCGCTCTGAACCCAGCCCAACATTCCGCCACGCAGGTTATACACATTATCGTATCCCTGTTGCTGCAAGAACATGCAAGCTTGAGCAGAACGTGCGCCACTACGACAAATAAATACCAGTTTTTCATCCTGTTTGAACTCGCCTAACCTGACAGGCAATGTATGCAGAGGAACCGCTTCGGCTCCCGAAACTGTGCCAGATGCAATTTCATGCATCCCGCGCACATCGATCACACGCATTTTATGGTGTTTTTCATTTACCCAGACTGCAAGTTCGGGCGCATCAATTTCCTTAATACTGTTCATATGCATCTACAACCCTCTCATATTAAATTTTGTAGAATATTAGCATATGCTAATTCACTTGTAAACTGGGTCATCAAGCCTCCTGCCTGTGTTTTTTCCGATTTCTATTACTTCGAAGCATACTCTGCCTTTAACGTTTTCCTTCAATTCCAGCCGATAACCGGCTTGCTCGGCCCACTTTGATGCCTGGTATAAACCGACTCCGAAACCCTGCTCAGACTCAACGACAGTGTGCAAAATATGCGATGCCAATGCTTCGGGAATTTCGTCACCATTGTCACATACTGACAGGCTGAACGGTTGCCCGCGTACACTCACTTTCACCCTAAGCTCAGGATAAAGTAAACATTTGTTGCGGGCATTATCAATCAAATTGTCAACAATGCTGTCGAACAAGCCTGTGGGTATCAGTTCATTTCCCTCCACACCATCACTCTGCCATTCCAGATTCCGGTATTCCTGTCTTTGCTGGAGTTTTTTCCACCACGTTTCCAAAGGAATCATCGCTGCGTCCGTTTCATGTTTCGGCATTTTCAATTTTGCCAATGTTTGTTCTATACGTTGAACCATTACCGGCAGCTGCCGTTGCAAAATAGGTTGGGCTTGTGATGGTTTCTGCTCTGCTATAGAGATCAATGCAAATAGTGATTGCAGCATGTTTTTAAGATCATGCGTTAAACGCGCGCCGGTTTCATGCACAGCCTGTAGTCGCCCCAGTTCACGCAGACGTTGTTCTCTTCGTTTGGACTGGTAAAAATAGGCAAGCATTTGTGTCAGCAAGTGGATATGCATTAATACCGAAGGTGCGACACTTTGACGGGTATAAATGGTTAAGTGCAGATCATGGTCAGACACAATAATTTGGTGAGGGCTGCTCACCCCCTGTTTACCATGACCTACATCACTCTCCCATTTCAAACCACTTAGCCAGGATAACTCCGCAAGATGACCCGTAGCACGCATTAGAAATGCAGTCGGGTTGGATTCCTGCTGTGCAGTTTTTGCCAGATGCTTTAACCACTCTTCAAACGGCGTTCCTATATTCAGAAAAGAACGGGAAAAAATCGACTTTAATCCAGAAAAGCCCAGGCGAGGGTTCCATAACCAACCCAATACAAATAATAGAAGACCCATAATAAACAGGGTTCGCATCAACGCCTCAAAATAATTGACATGTCCCAGCGTCATAAATGCCAGGCTGCCCAATACCAGCAGTATCAATAACATAAATAACAACATGCTGTAAATTAAGTCAACCGCTCCCACCCTTTTGAGCCGCTCACTTTCATACGGGACAAACGCAATACTCAGCAAGAGCAGAGGCAACACTTTGCCCATCAAATCCTGGCTGGCCTCGCCTGAGGTGTGCAATAAAAATAATTGGGGTGTCAGCCATAACAACAACACCGCCAACAGGTAACCCATGGCCATCAAATACCGCATACGCTGCCAAAGACTTCGATAGGCGAACACTCGCCCACCCACCAAGGCAAACAGCCCGCTCACCCAAAACGCCAGTACCCACCAATTCAGCCACCCTAGTGCAATAACACTGACACCAACAATGGTCAATGCACGTCTGGTGCTCAACTGCCTCTCTCCACGCCACAAGGGCTGCCACAACAGAAACAATCCCAGGTGCGCAAACAACAAGGGACGCGACCAGATGCTGTCTGCACCGATCCATAACGCGAAATGCAGGGTCAATAACATCCCCAAAGACAACCAGCGTCCAGAGACGATTCGGGAATTTGTCAAAAATGTCAGCATTTCATCTAGCTTACGTCGAGATTTCGACATAATCAGCCTTCTTAAACATGGTTATATACGTCCCAAATACTGCAGGTACTCAGTTACGCGGATGTGGCACAGATTATGCTCATTAAACCGTGTACCTAAAAAAATATTTTCACGGAGAGAACACATGAAACAGAACCAAGCTGGCTTTACTTTAATCGAAATCGCGATTGTACTGGTAATTATTGGGTTGTTGCTGGGCGGCGTACTTAAGGGGCAAGAACTCATCAACAGCGCAAAAGTCAAAAATCTGGCCGGTGATTTTCGCAATATCCCGTTGTTTATCTATGGCTATCAGGACAAATTCCGCGCGCTGCCCGGTGATGACGCGCTTTCTTCGGATCACGTTAGCGCTGTACCTGCGACCGGTACTATAGGTAATGGTGTAATCGACGGATACTGGAACAGCCTCACAGATACAGATGAATCCTTTAGGTTCTGGCAGCAGGTTCGACTGGCCAATCTGGCTTCCGGACAAACTACCCTTCCAACCGGAACTATAACTGATTCAATTCCGTATTTCCTGCAAAACGCCGCGGGCGGCCGCATAGGTGTTGAAAGTGGCAGCGCTAACCCACCTATTCACGGCTTGAGAGGCTCATACATCATATGCTCCAAGAATATTGTGGGTAAATTTGCCAAACAATTGGACGTCACTTTAGATAATGGCGAAACGAACTCTGGCTCGATGATGGCCATGCAAAACAATACAACGCCAACGGCCGGGGATCGTGATCAACCCCCCATATCGCCTCTGGATGATGCAACCCTCTACACCGTTTGTATGGGTGTATAACACCAGCCCACTGTGACCAAGCCCGCCTAGGCGGGCTTTTTTATTTTTCCAAATCCTCAACCCTCACGCAAACGTTTTTCAGCTGCTGACAATCCTGTTTTTTGACCAAACAGCATGAGAACATCCCCCGCATGAAGCTCAACATGAGCTGAGGGCTGGTGAATAATTTTTCCATCGGCTGATCCGCCCCGACGCACTTCGTTGACCACCACTTTCAAGTCAATAAGATTAAGCACGCCAAGGGTTTTGTTGACGGCCGCATCTCCGTCGGCAAGTTGCACACGATGCAGGTGTGGTTGAAGGGCTTCTTTTTCCTCCTCGACCCTGTCAGCTGTTGTGTGATACTGGCTGCGAAATACGCTGTATCGCCGCTCACGATTTTCCTGGATGCGGTGTATCACCCTGTTAAATGGCACGCCCGACAAGAGTAGCGCCTGAGAGGCAAGCATGACGCTACCTTCGAGTACTTCCGCCACCACTTCAGTAGCACCAGCCAGTTTTAATTTTTCAACATGACTATCATCCGCCGTACGCGCCACCACAGACAGACCTGGGCGTAATGTCTGCACGTGGTGCAGAATTTTCAGTGCGGAGTGTTCGTCGTCGTAGGTGATGACCAATACTTTGGCACGCATGAGGCCTGCAGCCAACAGGACTTCGCGTTTGCTGGCATCCCCGTAAACAACCGTTTCACCCGCCAATACGGTTTGCCGAACATGGCGCGCATCAAAATCCAGCGCAACAAAGGTGATGCCCTCACGCTTCAGAAATTGACCTAATGTATGACCGCTGCGCCCATATCCGCAGATAATGATGTGCTCACTGGTTGCCATCGTGCGTACTGAAATTTGATGCATTTGCATCGCACGGCTCATCCATTCATCGGGTGACAACCGCCGTACTATAACTTCCGCATACTGGATCAGAAAGGGTGCAGCGAGCATCGATAACAACATGCTGGCCAACACGATCTGCGCGGTCTCATGGGGCAGTATTTTTACTTGTAGCGACAGGGTTAACAGCACAAAACCAAACTCTCCCGCCTGTGCCAGCCCAAGACCGCTGCGTAAACCCACACCCCAATCACCTTTAAACCAGCGTGCAAGCACCGCGACAACTGCCGTTTTGAACAACAACAAACCAATCAACAGCAAGAGAACCCAGCCAAGATTTGCATACAGCTCACCCAGGTTAAGCAGCATGCCTATGGTCACAAAAAACAAACCCATCAATACATCACGAAAGGGTTTGATATCATCTTCAACCTGGTAACGATATTCCGTTTCGGCAATCAATATCCCGGCTACGAAAGATCCCAATGCGAGCGAAAGGCCTGCCATGTCGGTAAAAAATGCCAAGCCAAGGGTAATGAGCAGTACATTGAGCATGAATAACTCTGACGATTTTTGCCGTGCTACAAGGTGAAACCATGGGCGCATCAAACGTTGACCAAACATGAGTAATATACCCAGAACCAGCGTTGCCTTGAATAAGGCTGATGCAAGCGTCATCGCCAAATTCGCTGCAGGGCTGGCAAGCGCTGGCATGATAATTAATAACAGCACAACTGCGAGATCCTGAAACAGCAACACACTCATGATTAATTGACCGTGAGGCGCACTAAGCTCTGCTCGTTCCACCAGAATTTTGCTGACGATAGCAGTAGAAGACATTGCCAAAACGCCACCCAGCGCTACGCCTGCGCGCCAGTCCAGACCCAATAGCAAAGCAACAACTGCCACGCCAGCCAGGGTGAGGGTTAATTGCGCACCGCCCAAGCCAAACACGATATATTTCATACTGCGTAATTTCGCCAGACTGAATTCCAGGCCGATACTAAACATCAAAAACACAACGCCAAATTCGGCCAGATTCCTGGTCTGCAAGGTGTCTGGTATCCAGCCCAATGCGTGCGGGCCGATTGCAATTCCAACAATTAGGTATCCTAGCGTTACTGGTAGTTTTAAGAGGCGGCACAAAACAACCACCAGCACGGCGACGGCGAGAAAAATTAAAACTATTTCCAGGGTATTGTGCATTTCAAATTACTATGACTTTAGTAAGTGCTATTCAATTAAAAAAATCGGTGTCGCCACTTGAGAATGCCCGAATATAAGCAATTGACCAGAATAACATGGCGCGCAAAATTTCTCCCCGAATAATGCGCACTGATATAATAGCGCCACATGAAAACACTACTTAGAACTCCAAACATTTTGGCAGCCTCACCACATGCATTGGTGCTTGCACGCGAAGTGATCAATATAGAGGCAGCAGCCGTACAAGCACTTGCCGAACGAATTGATAACAGTTTTCTGAACGCACTGAATATTATCCTGTCCTGCGAAGGTAGAGTCATCGTCAGCGGGATGGGGAAATCCGGGCATATTGCACGCAAGATTGCCGCTACCATGTCCAGCACCGGAACACCTGCATATTTCGTACACCCCGCTGAAGCTAGCCACGGAGATCTGGGCATGATTACGTCCCAGGATGTATTTATCGCTCTGTCGTATTCAGGCGAAAGTGATGAGCTCATGACGATCGTGCCCGTCATCAAGCGTCAGGGGGCACGTCTTATTAGTCTGACGGGCAATGCCCAATCCAGTTTAGCCCGCGCAGCCGACGCTCATCTGGACGGCTCGGTCGCCAAGGAAGCCTGCCCAATGGGATTGGCTCCCACCACCAGCACCACAGCTGCCTTGGTACTCGGGGATGCATTGGCGATGGCACTGCTCGAAGCAAAGGGCTTTGGTGAAGATGATTTTGCACGCTCTCACCCGGGTGGGAGTCTGGGACGACGCCTGCTAACTCATGTACGGGATATCATGCACAGCGGTAGTGAAATTCCCGCTGTGTTACAGGACACCATGCTTGGGGAAGCGATGCTGGAAATTTCCCGAAAGGGATTGGGCATGACCGCCATTGTGGATGAAACTCAACACGTACTCGGCATCTACACCGATGGGGATTTGCGCCGAACACTGGAAAAAAAATTGGATTTCAGCACTACACCAATCGGATCGGTCATGTCTCGCAACCCGCAATGTATTACCCCGGATGCGTTGGCCGTTGAAGCCGTTCGTATGATGGAAGAGCGTAATATCAGCCAAATGCTGGTGGTAGACAATAACAACAAGCTGGTGGGCGCACTCAATATGCTTGATCTTTTGCGCGCGAAGGTAATTTGAAATGGCACATAAATTATTAGCTCATCGCTTGCAGTCCATCAGATTGATCGCATTCGATGTTGATGGAATTCTCACTGACGGTGGATTGTATCTCACCGACTCGGGTGAAGAATTCAAACGATTTAACTCACTAGACGGTCACGGACTAAAGATGCTAAAAGCTTCAGGGGTCGAGCTTGCCATTATCACCGGGAGAACGTCACGTTGCGTTGAACTCCGCGCTAAAAATCTCGGTATTAATCGTCTGTTTCAAGGTGTAGAACACAAATGGAGAGCAATGCAGACTCTGCTTGAGGAATTAAACTTGTCACCGAATGCTGCTGCCTTCATGGGAGATGACGTCGTCGATTTACCGGTAATGCGTCGAGTCGGATTTTCCATTACCGTACCCAACGCTCCCCAAGTTGTCCGCGATCATGCCCATTACCTCACACAAAGGGAAGGGGGTTACGGCGCGGTGCGTGAAACTTGCGAACTCATCATGTCTGCCCAAGGAACGCTTGATACACAAATGGCTCCATATTTGTCATGATGGACCGTTTGCGCAGTTGGCTTCCACTTCTACCCCTTCTGTTACTGATGGGCGCTACTTATTGGCTCAATTTGCAGGTGCAGTCGCCAACCGAGGGGCCCAACAACGATCTGCTTCACGACCCTGACTATGTGGTTGATAATTTTACCGCCACCACGTTGGATATACATGGGAAAGTCAATTTCGTGATGTCTGCCAAAAAGATGTGGCATTACCCTGATGACGATGTAACGCTTCTTGAAGCACCCAAACTGGAAAGTTTATCCCATGAGCAATCACCCTTGCATATCTCCGCCCAAAAGGGAGAAATATCCAGCAAAGGTGATGAAGTTATTTTGCGAAATGATGTTGTAATTGTAAGGCCTGCTTATGCTAAACAGAGTGAGCTTACTTTTAAAACTGAATACTTGAGGGTTACGCCGGCTAAAGACATTGCCGATACAGACAAGGCAGTTACCCTGTACGACTCGCATGCCACCCTGAATGCTGTAGGCATGGAGCTAGATAATAAATTACGCAGCGTTAAATTTTTATCCAATGTAAAAACCGAATATGAACCACCCAAAAAATAAATTATTACTAATTATGCTTGTTGTTTCGTGTGGCTTCGTAACAACAAGTCTGGCCGAAAGTGACGACCGTGAAAAACCTATAAAAATAGAGGCTGACCGTGTCACCGTTGACGATATAAACCAGACCAGCACTTTCGAGGGGAATGTACAGGCACACCAGGGAACACTGCTGATCGAAGCCGCAAAAATCATAGTCACGCAAGACAAAAAAGGCTTTAGTCAAATGACGGCCACCGGTCAACTCGCACATTTGCGACAAAAACGCGATGGTGTAAGTGAATATACGGAGGGATTCGGAGAACGTTTTGAGTATGATAGTTTTGCTGACATCGTCAATATTTTTGGCCAAGCTCGTATCAAACGTGAAGGTGATGACGTTCGCGGTGAGCATATTATCTACAATACCAAAACAGGGGTGTTTCAGGTCTTTGGCGCAAACGAGAAAAATTCTGACACACCCAATAAAGGCCGAGTAACAATCGTCATACAACCTAAAGAACAGGCTGGCGATCATACCCCTGGCACCCAACCCCAACCAATTACTCCTTCAACCCCTCACACGCAACTGAAACAATAAATATGAGTGAATTACGCACGACCTCGCTAAAGAAACGATACCAATCTCGCACCGTCGTGCAGGATGTTTCCTTGACGGTAAAAAGCGGAGAGATCGTCGGTTTGCTTGGACCCAACGGGGCCGGTAAAACAACCAGCTTTTACATGATCGTCGGGCTCGTCGCTGCTGATGGTGGCGATATTTTTATTGACGATAAAACGGTCACCCACTTTCCGATTCACCGTCGTGCCCGTCTTGGACTAAGTTATCTACCTCAGGAAGCCTCTATATTTCGCCGTCTGACAGTGACCGAAAATATACAGGCTGTACTCGAATTGCAGGGTTATGGAATCGATGAATTACAAGCCCGTCTACAGGCTTTACTCAACGACCTCCATATTTCGCATATTCGTGACAACCAGGCTATCAGCCTGTCGGGTGGTGAACGCCGCAGAGTTGAAATTGCACGCGCACTGGCCAGCAACCCCCGTTTTATCCTGCTGGACGAACCCTTCGCGGGTGTCGACCCTATTGCAGTGCTGGACATCCAGAAAATTGTCCGTTTTCTCAAGGAGCGTGGCATAGGTGTACTCATAACTGACCATAATGTCCGTGAAACGCTGGGTATCTGTGATCGAGCTTACATTATCAATGCAGGTTCGGTAATGGCAGAAGGCAAGCCTGACGAAATCGTCTATAATGAAAGCGTGAGAAAAGTTTATCTTGGCGAAAATTTTAAACTGTGAACTGACAGAAAAATCTGCGTAAAATTAATTACAGCAAGCCGAAAATATCAAAACCAGGCAACATTGTATGAAAGTCGGATTACAACTCAGGCAGTCTCAACAACTGACGCTTACACCTCAGTTGCAACAGGCTATCCGTTTATTGCAACTGTCAACCCTGGAAGTCAATCAAGAGTCTGAACGCCTGCTGGATGAAAATCCATTCCTTGAACGTGAAGAAGACGATCCCAGTCAACCATATGCGTTCGGTGATGCCCAAAGCCGCACACAGAGCTCGGGGAGCGAAGGTGAATCTACCGCAAACGAACGCGAAGCCTCACCCAACGATTCTGATTGGGCAATTCCTTCCTTTGCAAGCGCTTCCAACGCTGATGATGAAGATGCCGGCTATGGCGAGGTAGCCGCCGACAAGCCAAGTCTGCGGGAACACTTGATTTTCCAGCTTAACATGAGCACCCTGGAAATTCGGGACAAGCAAATTATCGGTCTGCTGATAGATGCATTGGACGATAACGCGTATTTATCCCAACCCCTGGAAGAAATTGCAGATTTTTTGCCGAAAGAACTCGACATCACGCTCGATGATTTGGAAACGGCACTGGTTCAATTACAGCACCTGGATGAACCCGGTATCGGTGCGAGAAATTTAAGCGAATGCCTTTCACTGCAGTTACAAGCCCTTTCATACGATAACTATACTCACCCCAATCTTGATGTGGCACAACGGCTGGTGGCCAATCACCTCGATTTGCTGGCAACTCGTGACTATGCCAAACTAAAAAAAATTCTAAACTGCGACGATGCTGCATTACGCGCCGCACAGGATTTAATCGTTCACCTGCAGCCCAGACCCGGCTCAGCATTTGAACAGCGAGCCTCAGATTATGTTGTTCCGGATGTATTAGTAGAACGCGTGAATGGAGCGTGGCGTGCGCGTCTCAACCCCGAAGCCATGCCGCGTTTGCGTATCAACCAGGTCTATGCCAATCTGCTACAGGGACGGAGTGAAAATAATGCTCAGGGAATGTCAGGTCAATTACTTGAAGCTCGCTGGTTCATCAAAAATCTGCAACAGCGTTTTGACACCATCTTGCGTGTGTCGCAGGCCATCGTCGAAAGGCAGCACCAATTTTTCCAGCACGGCAAAGTGGCAATGCGCCCACTGGTGTTGCGTGAAATTGCAGACCAACTGGAACTTCACGAATCTACAATTTCACGCGTAACGACGCAAAAGTTTATGCTGACCCCTGGTGGTATCTTTGAACTAAAATATTTTTTTGGAAGTGGGCTCGCCACTACAACAGGTGGCTCGTGTTCATCCACTGCCATTCGCGAAATAATCAAGCAACTGGTCAAAGACGAGGATAGCAACAACCCGCTCAATGACAGCCGCATGTCTGAAATCCTGGCACAACAGGGCATTTTGGTTGCCCGGCGTACCGTGGCTAAATACCGGGAATTGCTGCACATACTCCCGGTCAATCTTCGCAAGTCAATTTAACAATAAGGAGTTATCAATATGAATATTAACCTTACCGGCCGTCACCTGGAAATCACACCCGCCATTCGCGATCACGTTACGGCCAAGCTCGGGAAAATTAAGCGTCACTTCGATCACCTGATTGATGTAAGCGTTATTCTTTCAGTCGATAAACTGAAACAAAATGCTGAAGCCACGGTGCATATGAGCGGCAAAACAATTTTTGCTGAAACGGATGACAGCAATCTATATGTTGCAATCGACAATCTGGTTGACTTACTGGATCGTCAAATTCTTAAACATAAGGACAAGAGCTCTGCGCGACGCCATGATGATACGGGTGGAGCGTTGACAGCAGAATAAATTATCTGGGCGACTTTAGAGTCGCCCTTTCCTTTTTATATCGTGCGCAAATAGTTTTCTGCAAGCACCCGCATTTAGATCGTGGTTTAAATAATGAATTTAATCAGTAAACTTTTACTCCCTGAAAATATTTTATTGGACACTGAATCAACCAGTAAGAAAAGAGTATTCGAACGTGTGGGCCTGCTATTTGAGAATTCCCATCAAATAGCTCGCAGCCTGGTTTTTGACAGTCTTTTTGCACGTGAAAAATTGGGTTCAACCGGCTTGGGGCAAGGAGTCGCCATTCCGCATGGACGTGTTAAAAATTTACGCGAGGGTATTGCCGCGTTCGTTAAAACAACCAATCCCATCCCCTTTGATTCGCCCGATGGGCTCCCTGTAAACTTGATTTTTATTTTACTGGTACCTGAACGCGCAACCGACTTGCACCTGCAATTACTCGCCGAGTTAGCACAAATGTTTAGCGATAAAATTTTCCGGGAAAAATTACTGCAAAGCAATGATCCTGCATGGATACATCAATTATTTTGTGATTGGAAAGCCGAGTAATGGCTCAGGTTAACATACGACAGTTGTTTGATGACAAGCAGGAACGACTGGATTTGCGCTGGATCGCAGGTTCGGACGGTGCCAACAAAATTCTGGACAGCAGTGAAGTCAACGCCTCCAATCGTGGGGTTATCGGCCACCTCAATGTTATCCACCCAAATTGGGTACAAGTATTCAGTGCCATAGAACTCGATTATTTGCGCGAACTCAGCCCGCATTCTCTCGATGACGTTTACAATCAACTTGAGCGTGGCGGCTCTTTGTGCCTGATAGTGGCTGGAACAAATGATATCCCCGAGTCATTAACAGACTATGCGAACCGTACTCAAACACCACTGTTCTGTTCTTCACAAGGCAGTGTCCATCTGATGTGGTTATTACGCCATTACATTGTAAAGGAGCTGGCAGAATCAACCACCCGCCATGGTGTATTTCTTGACGTGTTGGGTGTCGGGGTCATGATTACAGGGGAAAGCGGTGTTGGAAAAAGTGAATTAGGCCTCGAACTGATTACCCGGGGTAATGGACTTGTTGCAGACGATGTAACCGAATTATTTCGTATTTCACCTGAGACGCTGGAGGGACGCTGCCCGGAGCTACTGCGCGACTTTCTTGAGGTACGTGGTCTTGGCATGCTAAACATACGCACCATGTTTGGAGAAACTTCCGTACGACGCAAAAAAAGCCTCAAATTAATTGTTCATCTACACCGGCCATTAGGGGGGGATGTCTCACAACTAGAGCGCCTGCCATTACAAGACACATATCAGGAAGTACTCGGTATAAAAATCAGAACCGTTAACATACCTGTTGTGGCCGGACGCAACCTGGCCGTACTCGTAGAGGCAGCAGCACGTAATTTTGTTCTTCAGCAACGCGGCATTGACACCATGCAGGAATTTATTTCACGTCACGATCAACAGATGCAGCAACAATAAGGGTTATAAGATGCAACTCTTTTTAATCAGCGGACTTTCTGGATCAGGGAAAAGTGTTGCACTTAAAGTGCTAGAAGACAGCGGGTACTATTGCGTGGACAATCTGCCGGTTGAGTTACTGCCCGCGCTGACCACCCATCTGGATCAGGCAGGCTATCTGCGAATTGGCATCAGCATAGATGTGCGCAGCGGAGTCAGTGTTCAACAGTTGCCCCAGCAAATTGAACATCTCAAACTTCGGGCTGCAGATGTACATCTTCTGTTTCTCGATGCCCAGACAGATACTATCGTTAAACGTTATTCCGAGTCTCGACGCCGCCATCCCCTGAGTGATGACAAATTAACTTTGCCTGAATGTGTACAGCGTGAACGTGAATTACTGGCTGGCATAGCGAGTATCGGCCATCATATCGATACAAGCGACCTTCGCGCCAATGCACTTCAGTCTTGGGTTAAGGATTTTATCAAGGTTGATCGTGCAAATTTAACGTTATTGTTTCAGTCCTTTGGGTTTAAACACGGTGTACCACTCGACTCTGATCTGGTATTCGATGTGCGTTGCCTGCCCAACCCACATTACGATCCATTGCTGCGCCCACTGACCGGGCGTGATACCCCCGTGATCGATTTCCTTGAAAACACACCCTCTGCCCAAAAAATGTACACTGACATAAAGACGTTTGTAGCAGACTGGCTCCCTTGTTTTATTGCCGACAATCGCAGTTACCTGACCATTGCAATAGGATGTACGGGGGGGCAACATCGTTCAGTCTATTTTGTAGAAAAGCTGGCACGCCATTTTGAATCACAGCAACAAGTGCTACTTCGTCACCGCGAACTCGTAGCCAGCCTGTAGTTTCAATGCTCCACACTTTGCAACATATCAAGATTGGCGACATCATAATGATGTTGGCTGGCGGTATTTTTACGATCTGGCTTACAAGCAATGTTTGGCATGGCCAAGCAGCTGATAAGGCCGTTATCCGTATAGGAGGAAAAATATTCCGTGAACTGCCGTTGTCACGCGACGATGAGCTCGATGTCGAGGGCGCATTGGGGCTCAGTAAAATAACGATACATAAACACCAGGCACGCATTTCTTTAGATCCAAGCCCTCGTCAATACTGCGTGCGTCAAGGATGGTTAACACAGGCAGGCGAAATTGCTATTTGCCTTCCCAATCAGGTGAGTCTCGAGTTAACCGGCAAAAATAAGAATTATGACAGCCTCAATTATTAATTTACCCACCACCGCTGAAGACCATCTTGTTGCCCGAATGGCCGCACTTGCGATTGGTCTTTCAGTTCTAGAAGCAGCGATACCGACCCCCCTCCCTGGCGTCAAACCTGGCCTGGCAAACATCATCATACTAATTGTGCTCATGCGTTACGGTTGGCGTACCGCGGCATGGGTTTCACTTTTAAGAATTTTTGCAGGCGGCCTCCTGATGGGATCCTTTCTTTCGCCCGGTTTTTTTATTGGCCTGTCCGGTGCTTTATGCAGCCTTGCCATTCTCGCAATAGGCCAGTGGCTGCCAACACGTTGGTTTAGTGTTATTTCACACAGCATATTGGCAGCTTATGCCCATATTTTCGGCCAGTTATTGCTGGTCTATTTCATACTCATTCCACACGCAGGCCTTGCCTATTTACTCCCCGTCTTCGCACTGGCAGCTTTGGTATTCGGCACAGTGAATGGCTTAATCGCTGCGCGCTTTATATATGACAAGAAAATACAGAAAGGGCTGGCCTATGAAAACAATTAACCTTGCCTTTACCGGTGCCTCAGGATTGCGTTACGGAATGCGCCTGCTAGAGGTACTATTGCAAAATGGAGAACGTGTAAATCTGGTGTACTCACAGGCTGCACAAATTGTTGCAAAACAGGAAATGAATTTCGTATTACCCAGCCGGGTACAAGATGCCGAAAAAGCAGTTACAGAAAAAATAGGGAAGTTCAACGGTGAATTAAAAGTGTATGGTGTACAGGACTGGTACGCCCCCATGGCATCTGGTTCCAACCCAGGCGACGCCATGGTGATTTGCCCGTGTACCATGGGTACGATAGGCAAGATTGCGGGCGGTATAAGCGATGATTTGATCGCGCGTGCAGCCGATGTCATGCTCAAGGAAAAGTGTGCTCTAATTTTAGTTCCGCGCGAAATGCCTTTCTCTGCAATTCATCTGGAAAACATGCTCAAACTGTCACATGCAGGCGCCGTGATCATGCCGCCTAATCCCGGGTTTTATCATCATCCTCAGCGTGTTGAGGATATTATAGACTTCGTGGTCGCCAGAATATTGGATCATTTGGGCGTGGCGCAAACATTGATGAAACCCTGGGGTGAAAAATAATTATTTACTTGGGGAGCGGTATAGAATCAAAACCAATCTCATCGGTGTGCTTCGACATAGTTATTGTTTGTGTGTGTTTTAACTGAGCAAGTCATACACATTACCCAATCTACAAATACAATTCTTGCAGTAATCTACGAACGGGCGCGGGGATTGCAGCGTTAAGCGCCTCCTCTACATTCATCCAAACACTCCCCAATTCCTGCACCCGCTGCGGTTTACTCTCAACTTTCAACAACACCGGCGAAATATGTAATTTAAAATGCGTAAACGTATGTGTGAATGCGGACAGATCTTTCCTTTCCTTCACCACCATACCGCAACCCGAAACATATTCTTCTACCATCCCCTGTCCATTTTCAAGCTGTGGCAAACACCACAATCCTCCCCAGATTCCATGGGAAGCACGTTTTTCCAACAGCGTTTCATTACCGTGCAACAGTAAAATAAAAGTTGTATTTTTTTCAGGTAACACTTTTCGTAGACGCGCTGTGGGAAGTTCGGCTACACAATTCGATAGAAATGCAACACAATCACTTTGTACCGGACAAACTAAACATTTTGGCTTGCCGCGAGTACAAATTGTCGCACCCATATCCATCAGGGCTTGTGTGTAAACCGCTATGTCAGAACTCGCTAACTTTCCCTCTGTATACCAGCGATCGAAACCTTGCGCTTCTTGGGCGCCTGACGATCCCGCGTCCTGCAACCTTATGGAGAGTGCTGAAGAAAGTGGGAGCAAGTTTTCAGCCTGATGCCAAAGTTGCACCTCTATTTTTTTTTCTATAGGTGAACCACGAATACCGCAATAACGTGCCAGCACACGTTTAACGTTACCATCCAGTATCGCGCGGCGTTCGTGAAAGGCTAGCGCACAGATTGCGGCGGCTGTGGAACGGCCAATGCCGGGCAATTCAATTATATACTCGTACTCTCGCGGAAAAATGCCATCAAATTTTTCTGCTATAACCCTGGCAGCACGATGCAAATTTCGGCCACGAGCGTAATAACCAAGCCCACTCCAGTGGGCCAAAACGTCATCTATGGCCGCAGAGGCAAGGGCTGAAATAGTTGGGAACGATGCCAAGAAACGTTGGTAATAGGGTATGACGGTGGCGACCTGAGTCTGCTGCAGCATGATTTCGGATAACCAGATCCGATACGCATCGGCGTTTTGCCAGGGTAGATTGTGTCGACCATGTTGAGTATGCCAACGAATAAGTCGTGACGAAAAGTCAGACATAGGTTATTTAAACAAGTTTTGCAAACCACCCTTTAATTTTTCTTGTAATTGCTGTTTCAGCTCATCTTTCTTTTCTTCAATTTTTTTGTTTACTTTTTGCTTGGCAACATCTGAAACGACGGCAGCATAATCAACCTTGAATTTCAGATCTGCAAATGGTCCGATCAACTGAACGGGAATTGTTAAACTTCCGTTTTTGATATCTACGGACTCAGCCAATGTAGTTCTGGTGGCGTAATTGATACTACTATTTCCGATATCGATATCACCATTACCAGACACCCGGAGGGATTGTGATTTCACCAGCAAGTCGTCATTGTGTGCCACGCCGTTATTGATTTTGAAACCGGCTTTCAACTCAGTGAATTCTGTCTTGTCACCTGTAACAGGCTTAAGGGTTTCCATTCCGCCACCCTGTCCCAAGTTTTGTGCACCGCGAACCAGCTTGCTCAAATCTATACCTTTGATCGCGCCATCGATCATATTCAACGACAATGATCCATTCAGTCCTTTCTTGAGAGCCGTAACCGTATTACCCTGAGTGGATATATTGACCAGCACGTTTCCCTTGCCCTCGGCTATGTCAAAATCGGCAGCATCCTTTATCAATGGCCCAATCAGTACTCCCGCCAAATTTTGTTTTACGGTAAAAATTGGTTTGTCATGGGACGCATCTACCACAATGTTTCCGTTGATACTCCCCTGATATAACTTTGCCGACAAAGGAGAAACATTGACTATCCCATCTCTGGCATTAACATCTACACGTAATTGTGAGGATTTAATATTGGCAATTTTGAATGACCCCATACGCAGACTTCCCTCAAGGTTTAACTTGCGAAGTGCTGATAAATCAAATGGCTGTTCGGGTAGTGTTTCAGATTTTGCCGTTGAGGAAGCTGATTTTTTGGGCAAGTACAGATCGGCATCCAATTGATCCAGCTCCACATCGAAACGGATCGTTGGCTCAGAAAACCCTTTCACTGCCAATTTTGCTTTCACTTGGCTTTGCAACAGACCTCCGGCCAAATTAAGTTGAACACTTTCGCGTTCACCATCCAGCTGCACACTACCCTTCATTTCGCTACTGATACTTTTGCCCGGTAGTTTTTCGCCTGTCGCGCTCAAAGCCAATATAACATTGGAAAGATTGAGCTGACTCGCTTCCACACTCCCCGCAATCGGAGTCGACAAATTGAGTTTGAAAGCCTGCTCTGCCTGTTTTATATCGACATCGAGAGCTAATCCGCTACTCTTGAATGCTTGTGCATTGCCTTGCATATCCTGCAACGTTAACGCGGCAATAACTTTACCCATTTCCCCGTCCAAATCTGCATTGATGGTGAGTTGTTCAGCTTCGATTTTATTTTTGGTAAAGCTTAAGGCAGGTATATTCAATTTGGATTTAACGCTATCTTTTCCCTTTAAGCCATTGGCTGTTACTACCAATTTTTTTGCAGTGTATTCCTGCGTAGCCAGATTTAAACTGGCATTACCAGAAGCGCGTAGCTGCAATTGTGTAATATCCGCTGCCACCCCGTCTACTTGCACTTCCAACCCCTCAAATTGAAAATACTTGTTCTCCAGGTTAAAGGTAAGTGCAGTATGAATTTTTGCCGCTATATCCAACTTTGGCTTATTCGCCTGGACGGTTGCCTCAAAATCTATATTTCCGGGCACGTCATCCGCTATTCTTCCGGTCTTTAAATTGAGATCTTTTATTACATAGTTCGCACCCGTTCCTTCGTCTCGATAACTTAGTTCAGTCTTCTCAATTTTTACAACCGCAATATCAAATTTAATTTTGCTTTCGGGCTTTGTCCCGGTATCGGGTTCAGTCTCTATTTTTCCTTCTTGTTTGCCAATCAGGTCATCAAGATTGGTTGTACCATCTTTGCGTTTTACTATCTCTACCTTGACCCCGCCTAACCCCACCTCATTCACAACCACCTGCCGTGATAACAATGGAAAAAGTGATATTGACACACGAGCGCTATCTATTGCCGCAAACTCCTTAGTGCTTTTGTATTCTGATAGGGAAACATGATCAACTTTGGCGCCTAAATTTGGGATAAAGGTCAACTTGATGTCACCATCAAGTTTTAAGGTGCGCTGTTGTTTATCTTTTATGGCTTGTATTATTTGCGGCTTGAAATCGTTGGGGTTGAAAGAGGAAATAAAATAACTGATTAGCGCTATGATCAATACAAATAATATTGCCAATCCTGATATAACGTATTTGAGTATTTTTTTCATATTGGATTTCCCTCTGAATTACACCACACAGAAACTTAAGGACATTTATTCGTATTGATAACCCAGGCCCGAATTACTTTCTCTGGCAGCGACGATCACCATAATTACTATTTTTCTTCTGGTGGCAAATCGATCTTATTGTCGATACTGAATTGATAATCCTTAAACACATGCTCGGCTTTAAGGGTCTGATATGTACCATCTGCACGGCGGCGGGTGGTGTCCTTTAGACGATAGGTGTAGTGCCCACAAGTCCAGCAATCAAAATTTCTCATATGCGTACACAAGCATGTTTTTTCCATCACCACTATTTTCTTCGCATCCGGATGTGCAGCCACTTGCTCGTTGTAAGCGTTGATATATGCACAACTTCCGTTTGCATCCAGTAGATAACCATAGGCCTCACAGTTTGGCCTAATACCTGCGCCAATCGCCGGGCTTTTTTTCAGCATGCGCATCGGGTATCCCGTGGGTGAAATGGTATTCACTTCTATGTCACCCTCACTGGCCTTGAAATACTCTTGAACAATTTTTTCAGGTAGTCCACATTCCTGTGTCGCCGTAAAACGTGTCGCAACCTGAATCGCTGCAGCCCCCGCCTCCATGAATGCCGTTGCATCACTTCCGGTAAATATGCCTCCGGCAGGAATGAGTGGAATATTCAATTTTTCAGCCTGTAAAAACTCAAGTATTTCCCTAAAAATATCCATCAGGTCATATTCTGCCCAATCCATGCCAAAGCCAAGGTGGCCCCCTGCAAGGGGTCCCTCAACCACTATAAAATCAGGCAAGCGGTTTAATTTTAAATTTTTTCTCAAAAAGATTTGTAATGCGCGTACAGAAGAAACAATTATGCCTAATTTCGCATCCCGAAAACGAGGATGATCTTCCATCAACGCAAACGAACCCAAATGAAGCCCCGCACTCAGGGTAATACCATCAATACCTGCAGACAAAGCCTCGTGTAATCGAACGCGCAACGTCTCGCGAGGCGCATTCATCGTTAGCTTCTCCATACAGTTAACGAATATCATGCCGGGCCCGTGCTTGGCTTCCATTGCTTTACTGATATGTACTCGGGTTGCCTCTGCTATTTGACCAAGATTAAATTGCACCGCAGATTTATCCGTATTTTCTACGTTGTATTTATATTTTTTGGTCTTTTCTTTAACAAATTTGGTCTTGTAAAGCCTGTCAGTAACCGTGGGGAGCATTGCGTCTGAAAGATGACCAACACCTCCCAGACGCGCAATTTCAAGAGCCAAATCGGCAGTAGAAATATCGACCCCCATTCCCCCTACCATAATGGGTACTAACTCATGTTTGCCAAGCTTCAGCCGAAAATCATCTACGCGCTTCATCTACTACCCTTCTATCCAAATCAGTTCGTCATTTTACCTTGTAATGCACCCAATTGGCTTTTATACGAATAGATTATTGCGAGAAACCTTATACAAGTTAAGGAGTTCAAGATGTTTCAATTAATTGCATCCAATTAAATTCAAAAGAGAATTTAGTCTTCTCAAGGGCTTCAAGCCTAATGCATATCGTTGACTTGACCATAGTTAGCAGGGATGATGCCTGCTGTTATAAATCTATCAAATTTGAATACTTACCATGTTGATTCAACTCGCTATCACTGGGCTACTTGTCGCCTTGTTACCTTTGTCAGTGGTACTGACTTCAAACGACACACACAAATATCGCAAATTAATCTGGATAACACTTTTCCTCACTTTCGACTTGATCATGTTTGGCTCATTTACCAGGCTGACTGACTCGGGCCTCGGTTGTCCGGACTGGCCGGGTTGCTACGGGCAAGCAAATCCAGTGCAAGCACATGCTGATATTCATGCCGCAGAAACTTTAATGCCGACTGGACCTGTTACCGTTGAAAAAGCCTGGATCGAAATGATTCACCGGTATCTAGCCATGGCGGTGGGCGTACTCATCATCGCAATCATGATTGTAGCCTGGCGCAAATGGCTTAAATCAGTACGCCAATTACGGGAATACTCTCCTGCCTTACCCACTGCTTTATTCCTTCTGGTCTGCCTGCAGGGGGCATTTGGTGCATGGACTGTTACCCTGAAACTGCAACCCATTATCGTCACCATTCATCTTTTACTGGGTCTTTCACTTCTTGGCTTGTTAGTCATACTTGCAAACCGGCATAGTCCCAATATGACTTCCACTCCTGCAGCTCAAAAGATCTACATCCCAGCGCTATTAGGGCTGTGCTTACTCGTGTTTCAAATCATTTTAGGCGGCTGGGTCAGCACCAACTACGCAGTGTTAGCTTGTTCAGATTTCCCACTCTGCCATGGCGAATTGATACCCCCAATGGATTTTGAACATGGCTTTACACTTTGGCGCGAACTGGGAAAAACATCTACGGGCGACTTGCTGACCTCTGAAGCACTTACGGCTATTCATTGGATGCACCGCAGTTTTGCGTTTATCGTGATTATTTATATTGCTTGGCTTGCACTCAAAGCCTACCAATTCGAGGAATTACGTAAAACCGGAAAGTGGATATTAGTTGGGATTGCACTGCAATTTACCAGCGGGGTTTCCACTATCTACTTCTCATGGCCAATGATTATCGCCATACTGCACAATGGTGGCGCGGCTTTGTTGGTATTGCTACTCGTGGTGTTGATATACAAATCCAGGTTAGCTACCCGTAAAATTGAAATATCAACGCACTGAAAAATGGGGCGACGGGAGTCACATTGAGTCACTGAAACCTTACTAGCATTTGATTCTAATATTACAGTTTTGAAACATGCCCCCGATTATGCCCCCAGCAAATTCGAGCTTCACTAAATTTCAGCTCAACATATGTCAAGGATTTACACATATTTACATTTTGGTAATTAGGGCGTTTCGTAACCAGTGTATCCTTGGAGACACTTATGGTTACAGGCGTTCACACGGTTTTTAGTTGTTTGGCCTTGCCCGTGAAAAACGTATCCCTTAACTATGGTTAAATTGTAAGTTAAGGAGACGAAGACATGAAGAAAGAAAAAGTATTACGGGCATCATACACGCTGGAATACAAGCTGGAAGCTGTACG
>Ga0315270_10000342_pt1 | contig 26079 bp, 32 predicted proteins | sample C1_bottom_MG_FD_204932 | JGI IMG/M metagenome (GOLD analysis project Ga0315270, IMG submission 204932) | Sediment microbial communities from Yellowstone Lake, YNP, Wyoming, USA - C1_bottom | ecosystem: Environmental > Aquatic > Freshwater > Lake > Sediment | place: USA: Wyoming | collected...
CCGGAACCGGAACCGTAACCGGAACCGGAACCGGAACCGGAACCGGAACCGTAACCGTAACCGGAACCGGAACCGGAACCGTAACCGGAACCGGAACCGTAACTAAAATCAGAATTATTTAATGTTGAGTCCATATTATCCTCGATATATTTAACCGTCACCGTCACCGGAACCGTAACCGTAACCGTAACCGGAACCGGAACCGTAACCGTCACCGTCACCGTAACCGGAACCGTAACCGTCACCGTAACCGTCACCGTCACCGTAACCGGAACCGTAACCGTCACCGTCACCGTCACCGGAACCGTAACCGGAACCGTAACCGGAACCGTAACCGTAACCGTAACCGTAACCGGAACCGTAACCGTAACCGTAACCGGAACCGGAACCGTAACCGGAACCGGAACCGGAACCGTAACTAAAATCAGAATTATTTAATGTTGAGTCCATATTTTTACGCCCTCAATTGATTTCTTTGCGATATCTGAAACTTTTAAAATTTCAAAACCGTTAGGAGAAGTAAGTTGAACTTCTTGAACTTCAAGAGGAAATTTGCAATTTTCGGGTTTAGATGTTCCTTTTTCTGCTAACTCGCTTAAAGATGATGCTCCGTCCCAGTACCAAATTCGACGTGCATTATTCAAAATCTTGCATGTTTCTGTACTTTTTTCATTTAAATAGCCTGCAAAAACACCCATGGAATAAGTTCTTACTATTACGTAATTTCCACTTGTTATAGTTTCTTTAATTTCATTTTTCTCTTTAAAAAAACTACCTAATAACTCCAAAAAATCTTCTTTACTTATCGACATAAAAAACTCCTTTTTTTTGAGCAATATCGCTCGATCATCATCATGTACACGCATAACGTGCAGACAGCGGAATTGCTGTTTCGATCTTTTCTTTTTTTTAGAACTTCGACTCTTCCTTGCGGTGTAGTGCAGTTCATTCCTTTTTCAAAAAACTCAGACAACCTCTGTTAAAAAATAATTTAACGTAAAATAATTTATCTGTCAAGTTTTTGTAGAAAATATTTTTAACGAGGATGAAAAGTCAAAAAAATGGCGGTTGGAATGATTGGAATCGTTGGGAGAGTAAGTCTTCCAACTTTCATGTGTTCTCATGTTGCGAGTTATTGTAGGGAAAGGATTGATTCAAAAAAATAATTAGTATACACTAATTAGTGTATAAAGGAGGTATTTTTATGCAAGCTGGAATTTTAATTAGGGAAACAAGATTGAGAAAAAAAATTAGACAAGTAGACCTTTCTCGAAAAATAGGGGTTTCTAATTCATATTTAAATGACGTTGAGCATATGACTAAGGCATTCCCTGTAAATGATATGATTGTTAATAAAATATCAGAAGAGTTGGACATAAGCAGGGATTACTTGTTCTATCTTTCAGATAGGTTTCCGAAAAATAAGGGGGATAATTTAAGTTTAGAAAAATTTGAGATGGCAATGGAAGCATTTAGAAAAGTAGAAAATAGTTAAAAAAATTTTGAGGGCACACAAAAAGTATTGTACACCCAGAAAACCCTTAACAATTTTATGAGTATAATACTTTTTTCAAGTTAACAATAGTTATATTTGGTGTCCTCGTTTTAGACATAGGAGTCAAAATGAGTGAAGAAAAAAATAATCATTTTTTGATAGCAGACAGTCGTTGTTTTAATCAAAAATTAAATCCAATAGAAATTGCTGTTTATTGTCGCATATGTATGCGAGGTCATAAATCTGTTTGCTTTGAAAGCATTAAAAACATGGCTTTAGGATGCTGTACAAGCGAAAGGAGTGTATATAATGCTTTATCAAAATTAACATCATTAAATATGATTAATATAGAATCTGGAAAAAATACAGGTAAAACCAATAACATAAAATTAGTTATCTATGAAAATTGGATAAAATTAGATGTCCAGGTAAGCACCTCCTGCATACCCCCTCTGCACCTCCTGCATACCCCCTCTGCACCTCCTGCATACCAGGTAGGCACCACGTGCAGACATAACAGTACCCGGATTAACAGGACCACATATCAGGACTCTTTAATTGATGCTGTAGAAAAGCCAGCATCAGCAATTAAGAAATCTAAAAAGAGGAAGACATGGGAAGAAAAAAGCTATGATGAAAAATTGAGTGTTATTGACGATTTAGCAAGAGACTCGATAAGAAAAGCTTTAACATGCAGAAAAGCTCAGCCTTTTAATTTTGACAATGTTCCAGATTTGCTTTTGCCAATTTTAGAAGTTCATGGAATTGAAATAGTAAAAAATTTCTTTGATATGAACAAAAATAGAGCATTTGACATAAGAAACATTGAAAATGAGATTGAGACTTACATCAATCCACTACAAATAGAACCAGAACCACAAAAACCAATTTTAGAAGAGAGTAAACTGATGCAAGCACAGATTATATCAAAAGAAGAAGAATCGTTTAAAATAGAGCATGTTTTGCAATCATTAAAGAAAGAAGAAAAAATTATGACACAAGAAAAACAAGAAGATCTCCCTTTTAACTTACCTTTACAGTTTCAAAAGTTTTTTATGAAGTTACAAAAGATTCATAAAAATGTTTTAAAATCAGATTATATAGAATTAGGGCATGATAAATTTTTAAAGAAAATGGAAACAAGTAACGCTTACCAAAATTATTTAAGAACACACAACACAGTTTTAGAAAGTTAAAAAATGAAAAAAAAAAATAAACAAAATACAGAAGTTTTTTACTTAGATGTTCCTTTTGCTTGTAAAGACGAAATACAATTGATGTACAATATAAAGTGGGACATGGATAAAAAAAGTTGGTTTACAAATAATGAAAAAGATGTTCAACAAATTGAAAAAAAAGTAAAAATATTTAGAAATTTTCATCGGGAATGTTTTGAAATAAACCATGATATTGTTGTAAAATATGTTGATTTTATATTAGATGTTTTTTCGCCTTTAGATTCTAATCGTCAAGAAATTGCTAACAAGTTTTATAAAGATCCTATAAAATGTTTAAATGAAATGAGAAAACAAATGAAGAGTAAAAAAATAAAAGAAGAAAATCCTATTGTGATCCATTAATAAAAAATCAACTCATAGAGAATACCAATAAAAATAAAGATGTAGTTAATTAGAATTTAAAATTGATTTTATACAAATAACTGGCTATACAGTTAATTATACCAATAGTGTATGTTATTATTTTATTTTAAAAAGACAAGAAGCCCCTAAAAAGAGGCTCAGTTTTTAGGAAAGATTTTGATTGGATTAAATAGCAGAATATCGAAGGTAGGTTATATAAAATATATCATATCTATACAATATTCTGCAATTAATTTAGTCAAAAAATTGTCGTTTATCCCGGAGAATCTTCACTAAACCAATTGTCTTTATTTTCACTTGCTTTTTTAAAGAAATAGGTTAATTCTTCTTCGGATTTTTCTTCTGGAATATTAACAGAATGTTCTGACATAATATGTGTATAGTCTTCTGTGTCATGCTTTAAATTATATGCACAATGGCCAATTTCATGTAAAAATATCTGATACTGAAATTCTTTAGAGAATTCTTTTACTTTTTCGGAAAATATAATGATTTTATAAAATATGTGATATTCAACGCCTAATCTATCAAACATTAAAGAATCTTCAAGCATTTTTGTTTTCTTGCCTTCGTAAGAATTTTCATTTTTATAATCACAAATAGCATAAGCATTTTTGGCGGCATTAGGATAATTATCTAGGTTATCAAATTTATACACTGTTACACTATCTAATGACCCATATTCTACTCCAAAATAATCTGCTTGCTCTTTAAAATTGTCCAAGTGAACTTGAAACCACGGATCAAATTCATGAGGAACAGACGGTTTTTTACCGCATGATATAATTGTAAAAACTGATAAAATTGAGATTATAATATTTTTCATGATTCTCTTACCCGTAATTCTTTCACTTTATTGAGTGATGTTGCTTCTTTGTGAAACTTTTGGACCCATTCATAAATAGTCTTGTGTGATACAATAATGCCTTTTTCTGCCATCTTTGCAGAAACTTCGCGGTATGTAGGCCTAGACTTGTTGTTATAAAATCTTATGGCAAGTTTTACAGTTTCCCACGGGTGTCGATGATTAATCTTGTAATAATCGAATTTTACAGTAGTTTTTCTCATAAATATTCCTTATACATATTTTAGAGTAATATCACCATGATAAACTCATACGTAGAAAGTAACACACGTTACCTTGATGTCAATAAGAATATTTTTTTAAAAAATAGCTATTTTACTTGACATTTGGTAAAATGAGTTTGTTTGAATAGAAATGAGGGAAAATGCCAGCGCGAATTAGTCAACATTCTTTAGCAAAAAAAGGGAAACCTGGTAAAGCGCAATTTTTACCGGACTTAAAAGAATGGACAAAAGTTTGTAAAATATACCCATATGATACGGATATAATTAAACATTTCGATATTGCAAAAGAAACATTTTATTCATTTATAGATAAACAAAGATACGAAAAAGAGCAAAAAAATAAATCAGAATATTTAGACGCTTACAAAAATGGACGTGCGGAAACAAAGCAAAAAGTGCTAAATAATCTTTTAGAAATGGCATATAAAGGAGATAACGCATGCACTATATTTACATCAAAAACATACGGTGGATTGAGAGAAACTAAAGACCTAGATGCGCATGAAATAAGAATAAAAGAATATGAATTAAAAGAACAAGCATTTAGATTATCTACAGAAAAATTTGTAAATGAATTATGCGAAAAACATAATCTAGATAAAAATGAAACTTTAGACACTTTAAATAAGCATTTAGACTCATATGCAACTCGCAAATAAATCACACTATCTTTATAAGTTTGCAAAGATTAGAGAAAATAAAGAAGAAATTTATAAAAATAGTCCTAATGAAAATAAAATAGATGTTCTAAAACTTGCTCAACCAGGACCTCAATATACATTTTTAAATACAAGTGCAGATATTGCATTTTATGGGGGTGCCGCCGGTGGGGGTAAATCTTACGCACTTCTGCTTGAACACCTTAAAAACTTTCATAACCCTGCATTTAGATCTGTTATATTTCGTAGAAATTCTACACAAGTTAGAAATCCTGGTGGTTTATGGCATGAATCGATGGCTATTTATAAATCATATAATGGTCACCCAAGAGAAGCTTTTTTAGAATGGAAATTTCCGGCCGGATCAACAATAAAATTTGCACATTTGGAACATGAAAAATCAATTTATGATTGGCAGGGTTCACAAATTCCATTTATAGGATTTGACGAATTAACTCACTTCAGTGAAACACAATTTACATATATGTTATCACGTAACAGAAGTACTTCAGGAATTAAACCATACGTTCGCGCTACTTGTAACCCTGATGTTAATTCATGGGTTAGACAATGGCTTGAATGGTATATTGGAGAAGATGGATATGCTATTCCTGAAAAATCAGGGGTAATACGTTGGTTTATCCGTAAAGATGGAACGATGCATTGGGCCGATACAAAACAAGAACTTCTTGAAAGTTTTGGTAAAACAGAATTACCAAAATCCTTTACATTTATTTCAGCCAAAGTAACTGACAATAAAATATTAATGGAAAAAGATCCTGATTATATTTCAAATCTAAAAGCATTGTCTCGCGTGGAGCGTGAAAGACTTTTAGATGCTAACTGGAATGTAAAAGTAACGGCAGGATGCTATTTTCAACAAGGTTGGTTTGAGGTTGTTGATGTTATTCAGGGAGGATATACACAAATTGTACGTTATTGGGATAGAGCTTCTACAAAGCCAAATGAAGATAATACAGATCCAGATTGGACACGGGGTGTTAAATTATACAAATATTCAAATGGTACTTTTCTTGTTGCTGATGTAAGATCAATAAGAGACACGCCTTTAGCAGTGGAACAGCTTGTTAAAAATACAGCGTCACAAGACGGTCGTTCCGTTGTTGTGTACGGGGAACAAGATCCGGGAAGTGCTGGAGTATCAGATGTCGGAAACTTTGCGCGTATGTTAATGGGATATATAGTTAAAATAGCAAGACCAACAAAAGATAAAGAAACACGCGCTAGGCCGTGTTCCGCTCAATGTGAAGTTGGAAACATAAAAGTATTGCGTGGAGCTTGGAACAAAGAGTTTTTTGATGAACTTGAAAATTTTCCATTGGGCAAGCATGATGATATAGTTGATGCATTTTCAGGCGCATTTAATGCCCTTTGTGAAACTGTATCTATTTTAGATGCATATAGATAGGATTAATTGTGTCAAAAAAACATAGACAACAAAAAAGAATTGATAATGTAATCCCCATTAATAGCGGTTCAAATTCTATTAAAAATGATTTTAATGGAGCTGGTATACAAAGTTGGGGAATGAACCAAAATACATTTGGAACCCAGCTAAGCCAAGTCAATGAACTGTTTAACAACAATAGATGGTATTTAATCTCAAATATGAGACAGCTACTATCAGAATTATACGTTGAACATGGACTTATTCGCACAATAGTAGATCTTCCAGTTGATGATGCATTTAGGGGTGGAATTGAAATTTCATCCAAACAATTAGATGAGGAAGAATTACAAAAATTACAGATATCTATAAAAAGAAATAATGATTTAAATATAGTTGCACAAGCAATAAAATGGAACAGGCTTTTTGGAGGTTCTGGAGTTTTGATCATGACTGATCAAGATCCAATAGAACCACTTGATGTAGAAGAAATTACAGAAGACTCAAATTTAGAATTTAGAGCTGTGGATATGTGGGAACTTTTTTACGATAAACAAAATGCAGAAGGATACAACCCAGCTATTCAAAGTGAAAAGTTTACATCTTACGATTATTATGGAACTTTAGTCGATAAATCCCGCGTAATGAGAATGAAAGGATTAACAGCGCCATCATTTATTCGCCCTCGTCTGCGTGGTTGGGGATTTTCTGTCGTCGAGCATTTAGTGAGATCTATTAATCAATATTTAAAATCAAATAACCTTACGTATGAAGTTTTAGACGAGTTTAAGATCGATATGTACAAGCTTGAAGGACTTAGTAGCACGCTTCTATCTGCGGATGGACAAGCGGCTGTAAAACGTCGTGTACAAGACATGAATTGGCAAAAAAGTTATCAAAATGCTGTGACGATGGATAGCAAAGACGATTTTGTACAAAAACAACTTTCGTTTGCAGGTCTTGCGGACACGATGAAGGAAATTCGTATGCAAATTGCATCCGATATGCGAATTCCTTTGACAAAACTTTTTGGCATAAGTGCCGCTGGATTTAATAGTGGCGAGGATGACATTGAAAACTATAATGCAATGGTTGAAGGCGATGTCCGTGGAAAAGCAGAATTTGACGTATTGCGCGTTGTAGAAATTAGATGCCAAAAACTATTTGGGTTTATACCAACAGATTTATCTATAGCTTTTAAGTCTCTTCGTATGCTCTCAAGTGTTGACGAAGAAACAGTTAAAACCCAAAAATTTGGACGTATCATGCAAGCTACGCAAGCAGGATTAATGTCAACATCTGAATTTAGAGATGCCTGTAACAGAGCAAAACTAGTTGAAATTCAACTTGATAATACAAAAGATAAACTTAACCCTGATGATTCTGAAGTAGAAGAAATTATGAAAAGAAAAATGGCAGAATCAAAACCTGACGAAGCTTCAGAAGACGGAGAATCAAAACCGTCTACGCAAGATTCTGGATCTAACAAAGAAGACACCATGAAAATTAAAGCATCTGATTCTAAATCGACTTCTGTAAATATTAAAATTAAAGGAAAAAGTTAAAATGATGCTCATATGGAACCCTGGAACAACACTGGATTCAGTTGAAGAACAAGTTATCAAAGCGGCTATGGATTTTTATAAAGATGAAAAAACAGCCGCCGATTCTTTAAAATTAACAATTCAGCAATTCACCCAAAAACTAAAAAAACATCAAAAAGAATGGGTAAAAGCAGAAGAGTTAAAAGAATATGAACGCCAAAAGCAAGAAGAATACATGTTGAGAGCGCGAGGTAAATCACAAGTAGCGTAATGGAACGTATTATAAAATTAAAACCAATTTTTGAAGATGTTTCATATCAAGATGAGATAGAAAAAAAGATAATAGAATTATTCAGAAAAGAATTTTATCTGCCAATACTATCTTTATTAAACGAAGATAAAAAGATTTTAAACTCGAATACAAATTCCATTAGACAAGCGCTATCTTCTGGAAAAATATTCTATTCAAATGGAAAATTCCAAGGAAAATTTACCTCTTCAATATCAAAAAAATTGATAGAATATGGTGCAAAATGGAATTCAATAAATTCAACATATTCTATTAAACTAGAAAAATTGCCCATGGATATTAGAAGTGAAATATCAATTTCAAAAGCAAGATTTGAAGAAAAATTAAACAAAATAGACAAAAATTTATCAAACTTTAACACAAATGAGATGATTAGTAAGTTGAATATTTCACCTATTTTTGATAAAAATTTATTAAAAATAGATAAAGAATTTCAAGAGTCAATAAAGAGCATTACTATCATTCCAAGACTTTCAAAGGTTCAAAGAGAGAAAATAGCAAAAGACTGGCAATATAATATGGAACTTGATATTAAAAAATTTTCTGATGCTCAAGTAGTAGATTTAAGAGAAGTTGTACAAGACAATGTTTTTAAAGCAGGAAATAGACGAGAAGCTCTTGTAAAAGGATTTATGCACAGTTACAATGTGACTGAAAGTAAAGCAAAATTTTGGGCTCGACAAGAGACAAATTTGTTGATGGCTAAATTTAAAGAAACAAAATACGTTGAAGCTGGTGTGCCAGAGTACGAATGGAGATGCGTTCATATGCCTCATCAACCTACACCAAAAACTCCATATAAAGATGGAGAAGTGCGATATGCACATGGGGTACTTGAAGGAAAAATTTTTAAATGGAGCGATCCCCCTGTGACTACACCGCCAGGACAAATTCAAAGAAGAAACAACCCTGGCCAAGATTATAATTGTAGATGTTTTGCTTTGCCAATTGTGAGATTTAAATAATGACTTTAACACAAAATTCAGTAGGTAAAATTTATTATGGTATGCATTTTTACCCTGGTTTAGCCCAATACAGCGAACCAAATAAAGAACCATTTAAAATATTTTTAAATGAAAATACGCTTCGAAAAATGGATGCAAGTTTTGCAGGAAGACCAATCTTTGTTGATCACGTAAATGAAGTAGAATCTAATTTAGATCAACTTAGAAAAGAAAGCGATGGTTGGGTAGTAGAAAGCTTTTTTAATGAAGCAGATGGAAAACATTGGGTAAAATTTATTGTCGTCTCCGATAGAGGAGATAGAGCAATAAAAAATGGTTTTAGATTATCAAATGCATATATACCAACTCTTAATAATAAATCAGGTCAATGGAATGGTATAGATTATCAAAATGAAGTTATAGCAGGTGAATACGAACATCTTGCTATAGTAGATAACCCTCGTTATGCGGAATCGGTTATAATGACCCCCGATGAATTTAAAATGTATAACGAAAAACTAAAAATAGAGTTGAATAAAATATCTAATTCTAAACCAAAGGAGAAAGAAAGTATGTTGAGTAAATTGAAATTTTGGAACAAAAAGGCGGTGGAAAATTCTATTGATATTGAAAATATATCAGTTACTCTTCCAAAATCAGGAATTGAATTTTCTATTTATCAAATAGTTAATGCTATGGATGAAATGGAAATGAAGAAAAAAGAAAATGAATCAGATACAAGTCAAACTGGTTTAAAAAAAGAAAAAGTATCTTTAGATGTAGAAGGAGATCTTCATAACGAAGAAGATGACGAAGATAAAAAGAAAAAAATGAAGAACAAAGACAAAGAAGTTGAAGATTGCATGTCTAACGAAGATGAAGAAGACGAAAAAGAAGATAAAAAAGCAAAGAAAAAGGCTGAAGAACTTGTTGAGCATGAAGATAAAGAAATTAAAAATAAGAAAATGAAAAATAGTGGAAACTTTGAAAAGCTTAAAAATGCAAATACAAATACACCACAAAATTTTCACGTAGATTTATCACAGGATAAAGTAGAGCGCGGAATTTCAAGATATGGATCAAATTAATTAATAAAAAGGAGAAATATTATGGTTTTGACAGCAGGTATTTTAACACTTTTAAGCGTTGGTTCTAACACAACTCAGCTTATTACTACTCCAGCAAGTGGAGGAACTGGCCCATACACTCAACAATGGTATAGATCTACAACAACAGGTTTTACACCTGGAAGCGGTAATATACTCGACGGACAAACAGATTTAACATTAAATGATTCTGTTCTTATTCCAAACACAACTTATTATTACAAAGTAGTTTTTACAGATGTAGGAGCATCAAGCGCAACAATCACGTCAGCACAATTAACAGTTACAACTATTCCATCTACAGTAAATATTAACCAATTTGCAATGTCTCCATTTTTAGGAATGACAGATCTAAGAGTAGGAAATACAAATGTAACAGCTGCACAAATTGATGTTACACAAAGTGGACCTTTATTTAGCGGAAATGCTGTTAAAATTGTAAATGGTCCTAATGGAATTCCAACAGTAATTGGTGCAGCGGCCGCAACAGATAACATTTGGGGATTTATTGTTTATGATATTAAATCTCAAAATTATCCGATTGGCGCACGTTGTGAAATTGCCCAAGCTGGTACATGCATGTTCTTATACGCAACTACTGCAATAACACGCGGACAAAAAGTAGTACTAGATTTAACAAGTCCTGCTTCTGTTCAAGCAGCAACAGGATCGAATACTATTGTAGGTTATGCATTTGATCAGTCTCCAGGGTATGGATCACTTATCAGAGTTATAATAAGTTCACCAAGCTTTTTAACTAATTAATAAAGGAAAATAAAATGATTCAAGAAGCAAGAAAAACAATTCTAAATGAAATGGAGATTATGCAATCTGATTTACTTACGAGTCAAGTGCATAATCAAATGAAGATATTTGGTCAGGGACAATTTAAAAATAGTTTAGGATATGAAATTAATATCACTTCTCTAACTACAATTGTAAAAAGGATAAGTGAGCAAAAATTCTTTGAAATTCCACCGGCTGATTATATGCCAATTCGGGTTGGTGAAGGTGCTTGGTCATCTAATTTAGTAACATACAGAAGTTTTGAATTAGGTGGTTTATTTGAGGAAGGTATTGTTAATACAGGTGCAAACAACACTAAAATTGCAACAACTGATGCAGGTGTTGATAGCGTAAGTGTTCAAGTATTTAACTGGGCAAAATCAATCGGATGGAATATTTTTGATCTTGAGTTAGCTGCTCGTTCTGGAAATTGGGATATTGTAAGTGCAAAAGAAGAAGCGCGCAAAAAAAACTGGGACTTAGGTATTCAAAAAATAGCTTTTCTTGGTTCTAATAATGGCACAAATAATCAATGTTTAGGACTTTTAAACCAACAAAATATTACTACAAATACTACGGTAATTCCTGGACCAATTTCTGCAATGACTCCAGATCAATTAAAAACATTTCAACAAAAAGTTGTTGAGGCATATAGAACAAATTGTAACCGTACAGCTTGGCCAACACATTTTATCATTCCTGAAAGTGATTATAATGGGTTGATTTCTCAAGCTGCGGCTAACTTTCCTATTAAAAGCACTCTTCAATTACTTGAAGAAGGTTTCCAAACAATTTGTAGAAACAAAAATTTCAAGATTTTGCCTTTAGCATATGGCGACGGACCTTACGGACTGTCACAATCTTTAGCACCTTCAGCACAAACACAAATTTATACACTTCTTCGTTACGATGAAAAAAGTTTAAGAATGGATATCCCAGTCGATTATACTTCTACCTTAGCCAACAGTTTGGATAATTTCATGTTTCAAAATGCTGCTTATGGTCAATTTACTGGTGTTCAAACTTATCGTCCTCTTGAGATGATGTATTTTGTATGTCCAACTCCGTTACCATTTGTTTAATATTGAAAAGGGATTAAATGACATATATCAATCCTGATATTCCAACATTTAAAAATTATTTCACAAGGGATTTTCCTTTTGGGACTGACCCTGATGTTTCTATTTTAGATGCGGATATTGGTAAAGCTTATGGACAAGTTAATTTTCAAATAAATCAAGGATTATTTACAAATCAAGCTAATTATACTCTTGGTTATCTTTGGCTTTCTGCGCATTATTTAGTAATTGATATGCGCGCAAGTTCGCAAGGTATTGCCGGGCGTTACAATTGGCTTGAATCATCTAAAAGTGCATCTAATTTAAGTTCAAGTTTTACAATACCTCAACGTATATTAGATAATCCAAGTATGGCCATGTTAACTCAGACAAGATATGGAGCAAAATATTTAGAGATGATCCTACCTGGTCTTTGTGGACAAACATTTATTTCTTATGGTCAAACAATACCGGATGGCCCAAGTGGCCCGTATGGGACGTGGTAATGGCTAGTTTTGGAAATGACGAGATAAATACAAAAGCATTAGATGCGCTTAACAAAGCTTTAAAAGATAGTAAAGTTATTGTTAGAGTTGGTATTTTAGGTGGTAAAAATGTTCGTAATAATGCCACATATAATCAAGAAAAAAGTAAATATAAAATCAATAAAAAGTCACCTGCAAATATTTCTAATGCAGAAATTGGCGCGGCGCATGAATTTGGTACTACAAATTTACCTGTCCGTTCATTTTTAAGAATGCCTATTGCTGAACAATTTCCAAAAGAATTAACTAAAGCAGGTATTTTTAATGATAAAGATATTCAGGAAGTTATTAAAAATTCTAGTTTTAGACAATTTGCAAATAAAATAGGCGTACTAGCCGTTAGAACTGTGTTGATGGCATTTGATTCGGCAGGGTTTGGAAAATGGAAAGAATCAAATATGCATTATAAAAAAGTTAAACAAACGCTTGTAGAAACTCATCAGCTTAGAGATAGTGTAACTTTTGATGTAAAGAGTAAAAAATGAGTTCGTCAATTGGTTGGATTAATAATGCTTGTAATGTGCCGCTAAATGCTAATAGCGGAACAGTCCCCGACGCAAGCACAGCGCTTGATGACTGGTATCAACCTATGACTTTTGGATTAATTACAAAAACTGTTTCAGACTTTCAGGTGATTGAAACTATTGTTAACATTAAATTTTTAGGTGTGTGGCAACCTCTTTCTGGAAGACAATTAGTCATGAAACCAGAAGGTCAAAGAGCTTGGTCTTGGTGGAAATTATTTTCACAAAGGCAATTAAATTTAAAAATAGATGATGTTATTATTTACTTAACAAAACAATATCGAGTTATGGCAAATAAAGATTTTACCCTTGAGCAATACCAAGAATATGATCTTGTAGAAGACTATTTAAATTCAGGACCACCAACACCATGACATTAACATTGGTATCAAATGTTTCAGCAATAGGTCCCGGATTAACAACGTATTTTCTTGCGTCTGGAGGAACTGCGCCATACATTTATTCCGTACTTCCTATGGGAGCGGGAGGATCAATAAATGCTTCTACGGGACAATATTTTTCTCCTATTAATGTTCCTTCTTCTGTTAATAATGCTTACGATACTATTCAAGTCATAGATGCAACAAGTACTCTTTTAACTTTGAAAATACTTGTAGGAACCGCTCTTACATTATTTTGCGATATTTTACAAAATCAATTAGGTCTTGCTAATGATCATATTTACGTTTGGAATCAAAAATTAATGGAGCCTACAGATTATAATCTTTATATTGCAGTAAGTGTTTTTAATTCAAAGCCTTTCGGCAATACAAATTATTTTAATGGTGCGACACAACAATCTATTCAATCAATAAACATGCTAGATACATTACAAATAGATGCCATAAGCCGTGGCCCTTCTGCGCGTGATAATAGAGCAAATATTTTAATGGCGTTGAATAGCAATTACTCAGAACAACAACAAGAATGTAATAGTTTTAAAATTGGGACTTTGCCAGCAAATTCAAGTTTTATAAATTTATCCCACACAGATGGAGCAGCAATTCCCTACCGTTTTCAAATACAAGTTAATATGCAGTATTTTGTTCAATTAATTCAATCTGTAAATTATTATGATACATTTAATCAATCGACTGTACTGGTTAACCCATAGGAGTTATAAATATGACGTCTCTATCAATAGACAATGTAGTTAATGTTTCAGTTGCATCCTCAAATATTGGGGTAAATGCATACAACACAAGCAATTTAGCAATCATAACAGGTGAAGCAGTTACACAAGCTGTGCAAAACATTACATTTTCAGGTGTAGCGGCAAGTGGCGCATTTGTGTTGCAATTTGGATTATTGACAACAGCATCAATTGCATGGAATGCAACTATTTCAACTATACAAAGCGATATTAATGCTTTATCTGGATTAGAAAGCGTTGTTGTAAGTGGTTCAATTGCTAGTAAAAATTTGACTTTAACTCAACCAGGAAATTTAGGAAAAATTCCATTAGCCATTGTACCAACAAATACTCTTGCTACCTCTGGATCTGTAGCGATTACAGTAACTCCTATTAATACTTCAATTGGATGGAGTGGCCAAGCGTTAGGTTATGCTATTTATAATTCACCAACCCAAGTAGGGTTAGATTTCGGAACTTCGTCTAGAACATTTCAAATGGCTAATGATATATTTGGACAACAGCCAAATATTTTGGCAGGTAGCGGGCAATTAATTGCTATACTTAGTAATGTATCGCAACAGACATTAACTCTTTCAGGTATTCCCGCAAGTGGAGCTTTTGAACTAGAATACAATGGAAATACAACTACAAGTCTTTCCTACAACTCAACAGTATCTCAAATACAAGCAGCGCTTCAATTATTACCAGGACTTGCCGGTGTTCAAGTTATTGGTGGTTTGCCAGGAGAATTATTAACAATAATATTTAATGGGGTATATGGAATAGCATTACCTATTACAGTACCAACAAATACTTTAGCAACGTCCGCTCCCGCTGCAATTACGATAACAGTGGCAAGTTTGGTAGTTGGAGAATCATACGGAGAAGTTATTAGCCGTACTCAAGGGGTAGTACAATATTTTGGCGTTATGCCAACAGAAACTTTAGCAGTAATAGGGCAAACAGATATGCTTGCCGCAGCTTCAATTATTTTACCATTAAACTTAATTGGCTTCTTTGTATCATATGATAGTGCTGATTTGCTTCCTGGCGGAATGATTTCTTTGTTAGCAACGGGTTCTTTTCATAATACACGAGGACTTTACTATGGTGATTCATCATTGGTTGGAATTAACGCGGTATTATACATGGCAGCCTACGCCGGTCTTGCTTTATCTGTAAATTTTAACGGCAGTAATACAACTACTACTATGCACTTAAAAACACTTTTAGGAATTGAACCAGATCCTACAATGACTCAAACTATTCTTAATTTAGCTAAAATAGCGGGTGCTGATTGTTATGTTTCAATTCAAGGAGATCCTTGCGTATTTATCTCTGGTGCAAATAAATTTTTTGACCAAGTTTATAACCAAGAATGGTTTGTTGGGTCATTAAAAGTTGCAGCCTTTAATTATCTTGCTCAAAGTGCAACAAAAGTTCCGCAAACTGAACGAGGTATGGATGGATTAAAAGGGTCTCAAAGGATTGTTTGTGACCAAGCAGTTACAAATCAATACGCAGCTCCAGGAACATGGACAAGTTCAACTACATTTGGAAATCAAACTTTATTTTATCAAAATATTTCCCAATTTGGATACTATATTTATTCTCAACCAATTTCACAACAACAGGCAACTGCGCGCGCGGGACGTATAGCGCCTTTAATTCAAATTGCATTGAAAGAAGCCGGTGCTATACAAAGTGCAAATATCATTGTTTATATTAATAATTAATAAAAAGGAGTAAAAAATGTCAACAACGGCCATGTCTGGGAATGATACTATAATTCTCAATAATAGATCGTATGTAGATTTCGGAGACGGAGATGTTGTTGAATTGACATTTCCTAGTGATATTGCCCAAGTAAAAACGGGTAAAAATGGTAATAGTATTTATGGGTTAAATACTACAGGTTTACAATGTGAAGTTAAAATTAGGCTTATTCGTGGCTCTCCTGATGATATTTTTACAAATAATTTACTTGTTCAGCAAAATAATAATTTTGCAGGTTTTCCTTTAATGATTGGACAATTTATTAAGAAAATTGGTGATGGTGCAGGAAATATAACAAGTGATACATATATTTTAAGCGGTGGAATTTTTCAAAAACAAGTTGAAGCAAAAAGTAACGTTGAGGGGGATGCCGCTCAATCTATTTCCGTATATATGTTGAAATTTTCAAACGCACCAAGAACTTTAACTTAAGGTAAATATGAAAGAAATTAAATTACCAAGTGGAGCTACATTAAAAATTTCATTAGCTCCATTTGCAGAATCAAAATCATTGTATCAAGCAATACTGGAAGAACTAAAATTCACAGATATAACGCCAAGAATGGAAGTTTCTGCGGTATTTAAAAACATTTCTTTTATTGCATTTTCTAGCAAAAAAATAGAATCATGTGTTGAAACTTGTTTTAAAAGATGTCTATATGATTCTGGAAAAGGTGATTTAAAAATTGATTCACAGACTTTTGAAAGTGCAGAAAATCGAATTGACTACATTTCTGCTTATACCGCAGTAATCGAGGAAAATATTACGCCTTTTTTGAGCGGCCTTTATGTAGAGTTTCAACGGTTTATGCAGAGACTTCCAAGCGTCCCGCAATAGAGGCCACAGATGATGATTTATTGATATATTTCAGACTTTCTAAAGCGGGTTATGGAACAGTAAATCAAATAGAACAATGGGACGCGAGGAAAGTTTTACAGGCACTTAATTATGAAAAGTTTTGTACTGATTATGAAAACAGTTTTATTGAAATAAACAAAAGGTGAGTAAATGCCAAGTATCTCGGAACTTTTTGTCACACTCGGAGTAAAAGGATCTGAAAAAACTGTTGAAGCTTTTGCGAAAGTTGGAACAGGCATAAAAAACGTTGCTACTATGTCTTTTGAAGCAAAAGCGGCAATCATTGGGGCTACATATGCTTTGGAACAGCTTATGAGTTCTTCTGCAGAACGTGGTACTGAATTATCAAATCTTTCTCAATACCTAGGAATTTCAACAAAACAGCTACAACAATGGCAATTTGCTGCAAGACAAGCGGGAGAATCGGGAGAAGAATTTACCGCTTCTTTAAAATCAGTTTATGAAAAAATTGCACAAATGCGCATGGGGAAACAAAGACCCGAAGGATTTGCAATATTTTCGCAGGCTGTAGGTGGTTTTGATATTGAAAAATCTTATCATGATATTTTCTACACTCTAAGTAAATTGCAAGAATTTGCAAAATCAAATATTGACACTCTCGTACAAAATCCTGTTTTAAAATCATTTGGATTGTCTGAAAATACTATTGCAGCTATGAGAAAAGGCGTTTTTAACACAGTAAATATAAAAAGAGCACCTACATATAATGATCAGGAGATAAAAAGTCTCAATCAAGTAAAAGTATTATGGGATAATTTAGAAAATAAAGTTGCTATGTTTTTTGGACATTTTACCGCAAAAAACGGAAAAGAAATGATTGAAAATATTTCTAAAACAGCGGATCAGTTATTTAAAATAGCTGAAGCATTAGAAAAAATATCTTCAAAATTACATGCTATGGATCACATTACGGATGTTTTTAAAGGATGGTCTGTTTTATTACAAACAGTTTCTGATTTATTAGAAGGAAAATCTACAAAAGAATTAGAAAAAAATAAACTGTTAGGACCGGCAGTTATACAAGATGAAAAATTATCAGCTCAAAAAAATTTAGAAATGGCTCAAAAAAATATAGAATTTAGTTTAAAAAGAGAACAAATTGGAAATATATTACCATCATTTTTTGGAAGCATTAGAGATAGTTTATCAAATAGTAAAAGTTATTTGAATCCCGAGCTTGATAAAAGCACAGATTTTAAAGATATATTAAATAATATATTTAATTATTTACCAAATAATCAACAGGGAGTAATAACTCCACCTGTTCCTTATACACAAAATTCATCTAATAAAGTTAATAATACTAGCATAAATCAAAATTTGTATTTTCAACATGAAGGAAAAGAATACGGTCAAATAAAGGAATCTGTGAATAAATCTATAGTTGATGCGTGGAAACAATTATCAGCACAAAGTCAGGCAACATAGTATGTCATTGCCATCATTTAGCCCAAATATCTCTACAGCCTCACCTTTATTATCAAATGTAACGACAACGGCTGCAAATTTAGGAAATTTAGCTCTTGTTATTCCAAGTAAAACACAAGGATATCAGCCACAAAATCCTCCTAATTCTGATGGTACACCTTCACAAGCTAAACAACCTCCAGCATTTATGTTTGATTACGAAGGAGAGCAATCTCTTGAGTTAAATTCTGATATTACAGATCATTACATCGAAGATAATACAGCAATTCAAGACCAGATTGCTCTTAAACCTGTACGTGTAACGACAAAAGGTTTTATTTCAGAGTTAAATGATGTCGTTCCAGGAATTTTACAACCATTAAAAACAGTTTCTCAAAAATTAACATCAATAAATTCTTATGCTCCTTCTGTCTCTTTAACTGCAACACTTGCATATAACCAAGCATTTCAAGCTTATCAAATTGCAACAAATGCAATAAATTCAGCAATTGCTGCTTGGGCATCTTTATCAGGAAATGGTACAAGTGTAATTTCTGGTAATTTCCCAATTGCTGTTCAGCCAGCGCAAAATAAACAACAAACAGCATTTCAAACATTTTATGGATATTGGTACAATAGAACATTTTTCACGATACAAACTCCATGGGCTATATTTCAAAATATGGTGATAGAAAAACTTAGGCCAGTTCAAGGAGAAGATACAAATACTATCTCTACATTTGAATGTATTTTTAAACAAATAAGAACAGCACAATCAGCAACATCTTTACCTCAAAGTTCTGTTTCACAAGGAAGATTATCTAACCAATCATCTTCAGTAACTAGTCAAGGTATATCAACTCCACCCAATAGATTGTCATTAAGTGACGGATTAAAAGGCCCTACTTCTGCAAGTTTTCCAGGAGTATTTTAATGTATTTAATTCAACAACTTACAAATTCACCATTACAAAAGCAAACATTTATTTTATATAATGGAAAAATACTTACAGTAACATTTTATTATAGTAATTCACAACAAGGTTGGTTTATAACAAATTTAACGTATGAAAAATTTATCCTAAATGGAATAAGAATAGTAGTAATACCAAATATGTTAAATCAATTTATAAATCAAATACCTTTTGGATTGGGATGTTTTACAACATTATTAAGAGAACCAACGCAACAACAAGATTTTTCAAGCGGTAATTTTAATCTATATATTTTAGACCAAACAGAAATTGACGAATATGCTATATTATTAAGTAATAATGCACCTTCATGAAAGATTTAAATGGCACAATATAAATTAGATAGAAACTATTTTTTAAATATAGAACTTGCTGATAATAGTATCTTGCAAATATTTTTACCATTTACTATTGAATTTAATATAATTAGAAAAAATTTAGGTGGAATAAATAATTGTAATATAAGAATATATAATTTATCTCCAAAAAATAGAAATTTAATTAGATATGACATGTCTGATTATTCTACAATTAGAAATTTAAAGTTATATGCAGGATATGGAACAAATCTACCCGTAATATTTATAGGGAATATAAGTCAAGCGTGGTCATTTCGAGAAGGTACTGACTTTATTACTACAATCGAATGTTATGACGGAGGAGATGGTTTTATAAATGGTTTAATACCAGGGACAGCGGGATTTCCAGCGGGTACACCATTACAAAGTATTTATAAAAAATTAATGAGTTACATGCCTAACACAACTTTTGGAGCAATTGGTCCATCATTTATTTATGAAAAAGGCACATCTTCTTTATTAAAAACATCTAGATATACGTCATACACTGGAAATGCAGGGGATGTTTTGAGAAATTTAACTGGAAATGCTTTTTTCATAGATAATGGACAAACATATATTTTAGCTGATCATGAATGCATTAGTGGTAACGTAGCTCTTATTAATAATCAAAGTGGACTTTTAGATACACCTTTAAGAGAAAATAGTATTGTTACTGTTAACATGATTTTTGAGCCTGGAATAATTATAGGTCAATTTATAGAATTAAATTCTTCTACATTTCAGGAATTAAATAGTGCAAGTTATAATCAAAATAATAATGTAAATGGTTATTACAAAGTAACATCTATGACTCATAAAGCATTAATTTCACCGGCAGTTTGCGGAGATGCCATTACAACCCTAGAATTTTTTTCACCATCAGCGCCTTTAGAAAGAGTAACATGAGTGTACCTAGTATAAATCAAAATCTTAATCCTGTCCGTAATCCATCTTTAAAAGATTTGCTTGATTTATACCAAAAACAAACATTATTAAATTTAAACTGTCATCATTTAGGAACTATTCAAAGTTTTAATCCAGACAATCAAACCGTCCAAGTAACATTAAATTATAAAAAAACATATTTTAAAACAGATTCGACTAGTAAACAACATGTGCCTTTTTTAGTAGATTATCCTATTATTGCAGATTGTCCGGTTATTGTTTTGGGAGGAGGAACTTGCCATATTACTTTTCCTATTTCAAAAGGAGACCAATGTATATTAATGTTCAACGACAGAGATATTGACAATTGGTACTCTGGATCAACAACAAGTGCTAATCAATCTCCACGGCTTCATTCTTTTTCTGATGCTGTAGCACTAATTGGTCCAAATAATTTAAACACAGTTATAGAAAATTATGATGCAATACGTGCTATCATAACAAACGGTACTGTTAAAAACGGGATTAATCCCCAAACTAACAAATTAACATTAACAAATGGAACTTCTTTGAATACATTATTGCAAAATTTATGTACTCAATTAGAAAATTTAACGACAGCTATATCGGCAATTACTGTTATTCCTGGTACATTTAATGTGGCTAGTGTTCCAGTAACAGGAATAAGCGGAATACCAGTAAATTCGGTTGCAATAACGACGATAGGAACTAATATCACTAGCATTGCATCTAATATAGCGCAGTTGATTGAGTGAGGTAATAATGACTATAGTACGAGCTTTAAATCAAAATAACGATTGGCTATTTGGAAAATCTTTGAATTATTATTTATCTGGAAATGATGCTATAAAACAAAATATAAAAACACGTTTATTGTCTTTTTTAGGTGATTGTTTTTTTGATATTACGGCTGGTATTGATTGGTTTAATTTATTAAGTGGTTCTAAAAATGAATTAGTTTTAAATCTCAATGTTAGTTCAATTATTTTGAATACTACAGGTGTTACGGGTATTTTACAATTAAATATAAGTCTAAATGCACAAAGAGGATCATCTATATCTTATAAAGCACAAACAGTTTATTCTGTGACTGGAGATATATTTCAGTATGATCTTATAAATTTAGCGGGAACAGGTAGTTAAATATGCCAAATAGTTTAACAGCAACAGGAATAACCACATCAAGTCAAGCAGAACTTCTTGCAAATCAAACTGCAAATTTGCAAGCAATTTATGGTACAGATATTGATTTAAGTTCTAATACTCCAGACGGCCAAGCTGTTAATATAAATATTCAAGCCCAAATTGATGTCCAAGAATTAGCTGTACAAATATATACTTCATTTGATCCGGATCAAGCAGTAGGCACACAATTAGATCAAAGATGCGCAATAAATGGAGTGAAAAGACAAGCAGGGACATATTCTACAACGTCAATAAATCTTGTACTTACTCAATCTGTAAATTTATATGGTTTGGATCAAAATATTCAACCTGTTTACACTGTATCTGATAATATTGGTAATCTATGGAATTTACAACAAACTCAATTAGGTGTAGGACCTGGAACAGTTATTTATTCATTTCAAGCCGCAACTCCTGGCGCAAATATTACCATACCAAATACAATTAATGTTCCTGTAACTATTGTTTTAGGTGTTCAATCAATAAATAATCCAACATCCCAAAGTATAGTTGGAATTAACGAAGAAACAGACCCTTCGCTAAGAATTAGAAGGCAATCATCTGTATCAATTTCATCTCAAGGATATCTTCAAGGTTTACTTGGAGCTTTAGAAAACATCAACGGCGTAGCATCTGCTTTAGTTTATGAAAATAATGGCGGAACAATAGATGCAAATGGTGTACCTGGGCATTCAATATGGGTGATCATAGATGGGACTCCTACAATATCACCAGTAACTGCATGGTCATCTATTACTATTTATTCATACGGACAAATAGTTACATATGCAGGAATAAATTATATATCTTGGAAAAATAACAATTTAAATAATGCAGTCACTAATACATTTTATTGGGGTGTATATAATCCAATAGCGCAAAATATATATGCAAAAAGAAATGCAGGATGTGGCATGTATGGCCAAACTAGTTATACGATAACTCAAATTGATAATAATCAATTTGTTGTTTTATGGGATTTTGTAGCAGAGCAAAATCTTTATATATCTTTTACAGCTACTTCAATTAATTCATTGAACCAGCCAAATATTAGAGGAATTATATCATCTCTCGTTGCTAATTATAAATTTAGTGTAGCTGAAGAAATTAATATAAATCAAATGGCCACTATTGTACAACAAGCAGATCCTAATTGTTTAGTGACAAATGCTGGTTTAAGTTTATCTCTTACTCAAATAGCTAATCTTTCAGGTGTGGCAGCAAGTGGAACATTTCAATTTTCATATAACGGGAATAATTCATCTGCAATAAATTGGAATGACGCAGTAGGAACTATCCAAACAAAATTGCAAGCAATAACTGGATTATCAAATGCTACAGTATCAGGTTCAATTGCAAGTCAAATTTTAACAATTACATTAAATGTATTATCTTCTGCTAGTTTGATAACAGTTATAAATAACTCTATTATTACAAGTGGTTCTGTTCCTGTCTCATTTTCATTTAATGAAGGTTATTCAAGTATTTTATCACCAACTTTAAAAAAAGATAAATTTATATTAAGTGCTGAAAATATTATAATATTGCCTATGATATTATCTCCAACTATATCAACTTTATCTTCTCTTGCTACTCTGCAATTAACTGGTTTAGGTGGATATGGTAATCAATATCCTTCAGTCCCTGTTACTAATAATTTAATTTATTCTATGCAATCTAATCCAAGTGGTGGAACAATAAATAGCCAAACAGGATTATATACCGCAGGTGCAGGAATTGGTACTGATATAGCTAAAGTTAAAGATGCTTTTGGAAACACTGCAACAGCAACAATATTGGTGACTGTATGAGTACTCTTGATCTTGTAAATTATTATAAAAATCTTCTTATAAAACAATATTCTGGTTTACCTAACGCAAGTGGAACTGTTGAAACAACAATAACACCATTATTAATTCCTCAACAATCTGTACAAACTATTAAATTTAATCCAATTCCTACTTCTGGTACATTTGTCTTGTCCTATAATGGAGTTAATAGTTCTACAATAAATTGGAATGATTCATATTCTACAATACAAACTAGTTTACGGACCATTCCGGCTTTAAGCCAAGTAATTGTTACAGGCTCAATCTCTTCGGGTTTAACAATAAATTTTGTAGGGTTAACATTAGTTGCTCAATTATTAGTCATATTTTCAAGTAATTTATTATCCACAGGAAATCCTGTAACAATAACAATTAAAGAAACAGACTTGACTTTACCTCTTGCTATTCAAGATGCCTTTAATTTAGATACTGCAATTGGAGTTCAGTTAGATATATTGGGAAAATATACAGGTGTTAAAAGAACAATAAGTACACCTACACAAACAATAACATTAAATGATTCAGATTTTAGAATTTTAATTAAATTCTCTATTGTACAAAATAATTCAGGTAGTTCATTAGAAACAATTGAACAAAATTTAAATATATTTTTTCCTGGAAATTTTCTTATAACAGACTATAAAAATATGTATATGAGTTATATATTTTCACAATCTATAGGTAGTCCTGATTTATTTAAAGCAATTATTCAAGAAAAATTAATACCAAAACCAATGGGTGTTGGATTTTCTGTTTTAGTTCCTCCTATTGTAAATGATTTTTTTGGATATAGTACATATGAACAGGGTGGAATAAATCCAGTAGTTAAACCATATAATACATACGAAAATTTTGATACAAATTGGTTATATTTAGACTACAATAATTTTATTTATTAGGAATAAAAATGTCAAATTTATTAAGATATACACAACAAATATTTGCATCATTAGCAGGAAATAATCAATTATCTGAGTATGGTTCTTTCATAGCATCTCCACCAGGAAATTTGTATAATGGATCAACAATAACTCCAGCAATTGTACAACAATTATCTAACTATTTAGAGGGTTTATACGCAGCAACTGGTGGAGCATATAGTCCTACAATTCAAGATCATAACTCTCTTTTTTATCTTTTATCATATCAAATCGCTTATTTATTACAAAAAGGAATACCTGAATGGGATGCAGGAACGACATATTTTATAAATGATTTTGTAAAAGTTGGAGAAAAAATATACATATCATTGCAAAATACAAATTTAAATCATTTAGTAACAGATACGGCATGGTGGAGATATCCTGATGTTTATGCAAATAGTGTAACATCCAATACAAATATAAGTGCAGGAACAACAATCACGGCAGGAACAGGAATAACAGCTACAACCGGAAATATTATAGCATCAGCCGGGGAAATATCATCAATGGGTGATATAACATCAGATAATGGTGATTTAAATGCTCCATCCGGTAATGTTAATGCTAATTTAGTTATTGCCTCAACAGGTTTAACTGTTAAAAATGGGAATAAATTATCATTATATAATGTAGCGGAAACTGCTTCTACTTCATTTAAATCACATCCTACTGCGACACAACAAGATTATATTTTACCGCCTGCATTACCAACAACATCAGGACAATCATTAGTAAGTGATACAAGTGGGAATATGAGTTGGGGAAATATACAACCTTTAAATACAAGCTCAAGTTTAGTAACATTCCCTTTATCTACATGGTATTCTGTTGCTCCAGGATCGACATTACAAACTGGAAAATACTTAATCTGTGGACATGCGCAATTTAATATAACAACTAGTACCCCTTTTACTGCTACATTATATGTAGGAATAGAAGGAGGGGTAGGTGTTCCTTCTGATTTAGATGAGGGTATTAATGCTTTAACTCAATCATTTGGCGTATCAACAGGTGAGGCAATTATATCAATTTCATTAACTAATAGGTTCATAATTGTAAATTCACCTCGTGTTTTATACTTATACGCAAATGTAACTGCTTCATCATCTTGTACTGCGGGCGGTAATTTAATTGCAATCCCATGGCCTTAGAAAATTTAATTAAAAGGATAAAATAAAATGTTAGTATTTCAATACGTAATTAGTAATACGGGATCTTTAATATGGCCGTCTGCATTACCTGTAAACCAAAATCTTGATACAATAATATCCCCTTCAGTCAATCAAATAACATGCATTTATTATAATGGAATTAGTTCTCCAGGTCCTACCGGGGTTATAACCCCAAATACTCCTGTTTTATCGGGTCTTTCTGGAACCATAAATATTCAAGCTAGAACAACTATAGATAGTGCATGGAGTAACATACAAAATGGTCTGTTAAATCTTTCTACAGGTGAAAATATGGCTTTTCCTATGGGATCTATTTACCAAGTTAATGCAGTTTGTACAGAAGTTACGGGTTGTAATTATATTTTAATTAGATTTGATATGGGAGTATAATTATGAGCGGAACAGATTATCCAGATTGGCGAGTTGGAGGAGGAGGAAATGCTACTATTAACTCCGTTGTATTACCTCTTGTTATAAATAGTG
>Ga0315270_10000343_pt1 | contig 26039 bp, 25 predicted proteins | sample C1_bottom_MG_FD_204932 | JGI IMG/M metagenome (GOLD analysis project Ga0315270, IMG submission 204932) | Sediment microbial communities from Yellowstone Lake, YNP, Wyoming, USA - C1_bottom | ecosystem: Environmental > Aquatic > Freshwater > Lake > Sediment | place: USA: Wyoming | collected...
AAGCCACGTGGCCCGGATGTAGGACTCCCATAGCGAACGCAGCAGCGCAAATGCCGACGTAAGTCGCTGCTCTCGCACGAGGATGGCAATAGCGTGCTGGTGCTCTTGAGCAGTTCCATATGCTGCCAGGGCTAGCCTGTTGCGTAGGTTGTCCTTGAACGGCATGTCGTAAGTCTGGTGCGCGATTGCCTCAACAAGAACCAGGGCACGGGCAGCGAGGTCTTGGTGTGTAGTCATGTCGACAGCATACGGACAGCGAATGGCGGCTTGTGCGGAGGAGCGCTGCGACGCACTGCGGGGCTACCGCCGCAACCCTTTCCATGCTTGGATCAGTGCGTGTATATGGGCGGTCAATCAGTCCAGAGGCCCCGTATTTCCTTCTGATTTGGCGGAAGCGGTGAGATTCGAACTCACGGACGGTTTCCCATCGCCGGTTTTCAAGACCGGTGCAATCGACCACTCTGCCACGCTTCCTAGGTCACTCTGTCACGTTCTTCACATCGGTTTTGCCTTCACCCACATCGCTTCGCGATATGAGTTACGGCGCAGCGCAATACGCTGAAGCCTTCACCCACATCGCTTCGCGATATGAGTTACGGCGCAGCGCAATACGCTGAAGCCCTTCACCCACATCGCTTCGCGAGTGAGTTACGGCGCAGCGCTGTGCGCTGAACAAGACCGGTGCAATCGACCACTCTGCCACGCTTCCTGAGGTCATTGCGCGGCGGACTTGATGCCAGCGGCGCAGGGCGCGATTCTATACGCGGACGAAATGAGCCCATATTCGCACGCTGCGCTCAGGCGCGGGATGCGCCTGCACCTAGGGTATTCCTGAGCCGGCAAACGTCGCGCAACTGTGACGAAAATCAATCTCTCGCGGTATAAGGTTCGCTCCGGAATTGCAAGGATGCGCCCGTGGACATGTCCCAACTCCATGCTCTAGAGAACCAGGTGCTGTGGTCGGCGTTCGCCGTCTGCATCGTGTTCGGTTTGGTGGCGCAGCGCACCAATTTCTGCACGATGGGCGCGATGAGCGACATCTTCAATATGGGCAGCTGGATACGCATGCGCATGTGGGGCATGGCGGTGGGCGTGGCGATGATCGCGTTCTATCTGATGGCCTGGCTGGGCTGGATCAATCCGTCGCAGACGATTTATGCCAGCGGTCGGGTGCTGTGGCTGTCGGCCATCATTGGCGGCGCGATGTTCGGATTCGGCATGGTGCTGGCGTCGGGTTGCGGCAGCAAGACTTTGGTGCGTATCGGCGAGGGCAGCCTGAAGTCGCTGGTGGTGTTCTTCGTGATGGGGCTTGCCGCTTACGCCACCATGCGCGGCATGACCGCGATGCTGCGCGACAAGACGATAGACAGAATCACCTTCACGATCAATGCCGGTAGCGAGATGCCGGCCTGGCTGTCTGCGATGCTCGGTAGCAACCTGGCCAATACGGGATTGCTGCTGGGCCTGCTGTGCGGCGGCGCACTCATAGGCTGGGCGTTCTACAGCAAGGAGTTCAGAAGCTCGGGCAATAACCTGCTCGCGGGTTTCGGCATCGGCGGCGCGGTGGCGGCGATGTGGTGGGTCACCGGTCATCTGGGTTTTGTGGCCGAGCATCCCGAGACGCTCGATGCGGTTTATCTCGGCACTGCAGGCAACCGCATGCAGTCGCTCAGCTTCACCTCGCCAATGGCGCGCACCATCGACTGGGTGATCTCCTTTGATGCCAACACGGTACTGACCTTGGGCGTGGTGTCGGTGTTCGGTGTGGTGCTCGGCGCGTTCGCCTATGCGGTTTACAACCGCTCCTTCAATTGGGAAGGCTTTAGCAGCACGCAGGACACGGCCCTGCACTTGGTGGGCGCAACGTGCATGGGCATAGGCGGCGTAACGGCCGGCGGTTGCACGGTGGGGCAGGGCTTGTCAGGCATGTCCACACTCAGCGTCAGCAGCATGATCGCGTTGGCCGGCATCATGCTGGGCGGCACGCTGGGCTTGCGTTTTCAGATGTGGCTGCTGATGCGCGAGTGAGCGCGTCAGTCGCCGTGGAGAAGGACGAGCCCGATGCACAGATCACTGCATGGGTTTGCGTTCTGAGTTTGTTTTGTTGCCGTTACCAAAGGGAAGACCGATGCAGATCGACAAGGAAATCAACGCACGTGGCCTGAACTGTCCTTTGCCGCTGATGAAGGCCAAGAAGGCGATGAGCGAGATGCAAAGCGGGCAGGTACTGCGCGTGATCGCCACCGATTCCGGATCGATGCGCGACTTTCTGGCATTCGCCAAGCAGTCGGGCAATGAGATGATCGCGCAGACGGTCGAAGGCAAGGACTACATCCACACCATGCGCCATTCGTGAACCAGGCGCTTTTCGCGCCAGGAATCGCAGGCCGTGAGGCGCCGGCCTAAAGCGGCGAGCTGTCCACTTCAAAAGGCCAATCCCTGATGCCGCCGGTCAGCGAGATCGCCCGGATGCCGCGTTCGCGCAGCAAGAACGCTGCCGCTGAACTGCGCCGGCCGCTGCGGCAATAGACGATGTAAGTGGGATCGGGGTCGATCCAGAACACCGCTTCGCGCCGCAGCCTGTCGAGTGGTATGTGTTGCGCGCCGGGGATGCGGCTCTCTTCGAATTCCATGTCGTAGCGGCAGTCGATCAACTTGGCGTCGCCTTGCTTGAGCATCTCATGCGCCTTGTCGGCGGCTATCACGTCGACCATCTGCGGCTTGAGCAACTCGTCGAAGTCCGCCTTGGTCAGTACCAGCAGGCGTCCGGGCGTGGTCATCGTGACCGTGGCGGTGCGGTTGCCTTCGAGCAGCAGCGACTCTTCGCCAAAGCCGTCTGAATCGCTCAGCACGGTGACGCGCGAGGTCTCGTCGCTCATCGGGTCGGTGACCCAGACGTCGGCTTCTCCCGAGAGAATGATGTAGTAGCTGTCGCCGGGCTCACCCTGGGTGACGATGCTTTCGCCGGCTGCCACCGTGCGCTCGCGCATGCGCTCGAAGGCCTGTTGCACGTTCTCCAGCGGCAGGTGCTGAAACACTTTCAAATGTCTGGCGAGCTGCAGATTGCCGTCGAGCTGGCTCCATCCCAGCAACTCGTCGAGTTGCTCGCTGTCGATCGACAGATAGTCCGAGTCAGCCAGCGCCTGTATCTCGATCTGGCGGCCGGTTGCGCTGAGTATCGAAAATCCGGGGCCTGACGCCCGGACGTCGACACGCCAGCTGAATTCATGCTTGCTGCCTTCCTCGCCAATCCACCTGCGCTTGGCCTGCAGCTCGCCCGACAACAGAACGATGTGGTCCTTGAACGCCTTGTTGGCGTTGGCGATCCAGCTGCCTGCGCCCGCTTTCCGCGTGGGGCTTTGTTCCAGCAGCGCAATCAACTGCTCGCGCGGCAGATGCGAAAACAGCGTGGTCGCGCCCAGGCGCTTTGCCAGATCGGTGTGGTCCATGGTGCTTCCTGCGTTTGTCGTCTATGCCAAGCCGGCCTGCACTGTCGCAGAAAAAGCCGCAGGCCGACATGCCTGATTGCCCCTATGGAGCGCGCCCATGCCGATCAGACGCTCTTCGGCAGTGAGGGTTCTTGCGAGCGCTCGCAATCGACCTGGAAGATGTCGCGCCGCCCGCCATCGATGCGAACCGCCGTGAGCTGACCACCCCAGACGCAGCCGGTGTCCAGCGCCAGCAGGTCGGCCCGGTTGATCAGACCCAGCGTTGACCAGTGGCCGAAGGCGACGGGAATGCCTGCGGTGCGGCGGCCAGGCGCGTCAAACCAAGGGGTGAAACCGACCGGCGCGGTGTCGGCGTCGCCTTTCGCGCCCAGATCGAGCCGCCCTTGCGCATCGCAGAATCGGATGCGAGTGAACACATTGACAGCGAAGCGCAAGCGATCGAAGCCGGCCAGATCGTCACTCCACTGCGCGGGTTGGTTGCCATACATGACCGCCAGGAACTCGGGCAGGTCGGGGCTTTGCAGTTGCCGCTCGACTTCGGCGGCCAGGCTCAAGGTGGTCGCCAGATCCCATTGCGGCACCACGCCGGCGTGCACCATCAGCCAGCCCTGCTCATGGCAGGCCAGGCGGTGCTGGCGCAGCCAGGTCAGCAGTTCATCACGGTCGGGCGCGGCCAGGATCTCGCCCACCGTGTCGCTGCGGTGCGGCTTGCGCAGACCCTGCGCCACGGCCAGCAGATGCAGGTCGTGATTGCCCAGCAGACAAGTGGCGGAACTGCCCAGCTCGCGTAGCAGCCTTAGGGTGTCCAGCGAGCGCGGGCCGCGATTCACCAGGTCACCCAGCACGAAGATGCGGTCGCGTGAGGCCGAAAATCCGATCGCCCGCAGCAATTGCTCGAGCGCACCACAACATCCTTGAACGTCGCCAATCAGATAGTCCATCGCTCGATTGTCGCTGCTCATCTGCTACGCTTCTGGCCTTTCGCACAATCTGCGTGGGCCGCCATACGCCGCCACGCTTTTCATGGACATCGCCCTGCTCGTATTTCTGATCCTGCTGAATGGCGTGTTTGCCATGTCGGAGATGGCGCTTACGGCCAGCCGCAAGGCGCGCCTGCAGGTGATGGCGGAAGACGGCGAGGCCGGCGCGCAGGCAGCCATCAACCTGCACGACAATCCGACCAAATTCCTGTCCACGGTGCAGATAGGCATCACCTCGATCGGCGTGCTCAACGGCATTGTGGGTGACGCAGCGTTCTCCGCGCCGCTCGCCGATTGGCTGATTGCTAGCTTCAATCTCAAGCACGCTGCGGCCGATATCGCCGCCACCGCGCTGGTGGTGCTCATCATCACATTCCTGACAATTGTTTTTGGCGAACTGGTGCCCAAGCGGCTCGGCCAGATGCACCCCGAGAGGGTGGCCCGTCTGGTGGCTCCCACGATGGAATGGCTGTCGATGATTGCGCGCCCCTTTGTGAAGGTGTTGATGGTGTGCACCGACACGGTGCTGCGCCTGATCGGAATCAAAGGCGGCGCTTCGCGCGCCGTGACCGAAGAAGAGATCGCCGCCAGCCTGGAAGAGGGTCTGCATGCCGGTGTGATCGAGGCGCAGGAGCATCAGATGGTGCGCAATGTGTTCCGCCTGGATGAGCGGCTCGTGGGTTCGATGATGATTCCGCGCGCCGAGATCGCCTGGCTCGATGTCGATCAACCACTGGAAGAACTGCAGCAGGTCTTGCGAGAGCATGGCCATTCACGTTACCCGGTGTGTCGCGGTGGCTTGAGCGATGTGCTGGGCGTGGCCTCGTCGCAGGCCTTGCTGCAACGCCAACTGGAGGGCAAGGCGCTGGACCTGAGCCAGGATCTGGATGCGCCGGTGTTTGTGCCCGAGACCGTGTCGGGCATGGAGTTGCTGGCGCAGTTCCGCGCCTCCGGTGCGCAACTGGTGTTCGTCGTCGACGAATACGGTGAGGTGCAGGGCGTGATCACGTCGCGCGATGTGCTCGAAGCCATCGCAGGCGAGTTCACCGCGCCCACCGACGTGGATTCCTGGGCGGTGCAACGCGGCGACGGATCGTGGCTGTTTGACGGCCTGATTCCCGTGCCCGAGTTCAAGGACCGGCTCGACTTGAAAGAACTGCCCGAGGAGGATCGTGGCCGCTACAACACGCTGGCGGGCATGGTCATGCTGCTGCTGGGGCGGCTGCCTCAGACCACGGACGTGGTCGAATGGGAACATTGGCGCTTTGAGGTCGTCGACCTTGATGGCAAACGTGTGGACAAGGTGCTGGTCACCCGACTGGCAGATATTGGAGATGACGAATGACAAGCCCTAACCCGAACAACAATCCGCCGATGTACCAGTCGCTGGTGCCGCTCGATCGTCAGGCGCACCGCAACTTGAAGATGTTGGACGGCGCGACTTCGATTGATCGCGCTCAGGGACTGAACTCGATGTTCCTGGCCATGGTCGAGTTTGCTGACGCCTGCAAGGAGTTTCCCATCGTGTTCGTGCACGTCGGTCCGCCTCCGACCGATGGCAGCCAACGCCCGATTGCGCCGCTGGCGGTGCTGGGTCTGAAGCCGGGCACCAACCTGTTCGTGAAGGACGGCGCCTGGACCGGCCGCTACCAGCCTGCCTATCTGCGCCGCTATCCCTTCGTGATGGCGCGACTCGACGGCAATCAGGAGAACATGGCGGTTTGCATTGACGCCGAGTGGCAAGGCTTCTCCGAGACCGAAGGTCAGCCGCTGTTCAACGACAAGGGCGAGAACACCGAGCTGATGAACAAGGCGCACGCCTTTGTCGAAAGCTTCGAAACTGAAGCCTCGCGCACGCGCGCCGCTTGCGACGAGTTGCTCAAGCATGGCCTGCTGCAGGACATGCGTTTCGACGCCACGCTGCCGAGCGGTGAAAAGCTCAGTGTGGACGGCTTCCTCGCCATCGACGAGAAAAAACTTGCCGAGCTGACCGACGCCCAGGTGCTCGAGATGCACCGCAACGGCCTGTTGAGCCTGATTGAAATGCACCGCGTATCGCTGGGCAATATGGCGCGCTTGGCCGACCTGCAGGCAGCCTGAACCGGAGGAGCGATGAAGTCCATGGCGTTCGAAGCGTGCCCTTGCACGCCTGAAACTCAGGCGCTTGGCGCAGCCCGGCATCAGACATCCAGCCAGCCGCAATTGCGTGTGGCGCTGCAAGGCGCCGAACAAGGCGTGCCTGTCGTGATGAGCCATGCGCTCGGCTTGGACATGAGCTTGTGGGACGGTTTGGCCGAAGCGCTGGCCGCCACGCACCCGGTGCTGCGCTACGACCACCGCGGGCATGGCGGCTCGGCGCGCCCGCCCGGGCCCTACACGCTCGAGCAACTGGTCGACGATGCGGCACGCGTGATCAATGAGTGGGGCCGCGGCCCGGTCGTGTTTGTGGGCTTGTCTATGGGCGGCATGGTCGGCCAAGGCCTGGCCATCAAGCACCCGGAGCTGTTGCGCGGACTGGTGCTGGCCAACACCACCTCGCAATACCCGAGCGCTGCGCAAGACGCGTTGGCGCAGCGCATCGCCGCAGTCGAGCTTGGCGGCATGGCCTCGGTGGTCGACCTGGTGATGGGGCGCTATGTGCATCCCGACTTCGTCGCCGCCCAGCCGGTGCGGACCGCAGCGTTACGGGCGCAGGTGCTGCGCGCCGATCCGTCGTCTTATGTGGCGAGCTGCCACGCCATTCGCGATGTCAACTGGCTGGCTGATTTGCCCAAGCTGACGCTGCCTACGTTGGTGATCGCCGGGGCACGCGATGTCAGCACCACGCCCGAGATGGGCGAGGCGATTGCGCGCGCCATTCCGGGCGCCGAGCTCAAGCTGCTCAAGGACGCGTCGCATTTGAGCCTGCTCGAACAGCCCGAGCAATTCGAATCGGTGTTGCGCGATTGGCTGACACGCCAGCAGCTTGATTGAATACGTGGCAGGCTGTTTGAATCAAGCCAGCTCAGTCGTGCCGCGCACCAGCCGCTGCACCCGTTCAACCACAGAGAAACCATCCGCATGAGCAAGACCTTTGCATCCCAAGCCGATCTGCAGGAAAAGCGCGTCAGTTTCGACAAGCTGTCCGACCATGCGTATGCCTACACCGCCGAGGGCGATCCGAACACCGGCATCGTGATCGGCGACGACGCGGTGATGGTGATAGACACCCAGGCCACGCCGGTGATGGCGGCCGACGTGATCCGGCGCATCCGCGAAGTGACCGACAAGCCGATCAAGTACGTGGTCCTGAGCCACTACCACGCGGTGCGCGTGCTCGGTGCTTCGGCATACCAACCAGAGCACATCATCGCCAGCCACGACACGCTGGACTTGATCAAGGAGCGCGGCGAGCAGGACAAGGCCAGCGAGATTGGCCGCTTCCCGCGCCTGTTCCAGAACGTCGAATCGGTGCCGCCGGGAATGACCTGGCCGACGCTCTGTTTCAGCGGCAAGATGACGCTGTTCCTCGGCAAGCTCGAAGTGCAGATACTGCAACTGGGCCGCGGCCACACCAAGGGCGACACGGTGGTGTGGTTGCCGCAGGAAAAAATCCTGTTCTCGGGCGACTTGGTCGAATTCGACGCCACGCCTTATGCCGGAGACGCCTACTTCAAGGACTGGCCGGGCACGCTCGACAATCTGGCGGCGCTGCAACCCGCCAAGCTGGTGCCCGGGCGCGGCGCTGCCTTGCAGACTGCGGATCAAGTGGCCGCCGGACTGGCCGGCACGCGCGCCTTTGTCAGCGAGCTGTACGAGAGTGTGAAAGCGGCGGCGAGCGCCGGGCGCGACCTGAAGACCGTCTACCAGGAGACCTCTGCGCGGCTCACGCCCAAATACGGTCAATGGGTGATCTTCGCGCACTGCATGCCGTTCGACGTGACGCGCGCCTATGACGAGGCGACGCAATACCCGGATCCGCGCATCTGGACCGCCGAGCGCGACATCGCCATGTGGAAGGCGCTGGAAAGCGTCTGAAGCGTGGCACGTTCTGGCAAGACCTGACCCTCGACTGGAGCCCGCCATGAAGATCGAACGCATCCATCACGTTGCCTATCGCTGCATCGACGCCAAGGCCACAGTCGATTGGTACGAGAAGCATCTGGGCATGAACTTCGTGCTCGCCATCGCCGAGGATCAGGTGCCGTCGACGCACGCGCCCGACCCGTATATGCATGTGTTTCTCGATGCCGGCATGGGCAATGTGCTGGCTTTCTTCGAGCTGCCCAATTCAGCGACTATGGGCCGCGACCCGAATACGCCCGAGTGGGTGCAGCACATCGCGTTCAAGGTCGGCAGCGTGAGCGAGCTCGAAGCCGCCAAGGCGCGCTTGCAAGCGGCTGGCGTCGAGGTCGTCGGCATCACCGACCACACCATCTTCAAAAGCATCTACTTCTTCGACCCGAACGGGCATCGGCTCGAATTGTCGGCCGATGTCGGCACGCCCGAGATGTACGCCAAGCTCGACGCCTGCAAGCGCGAGATGCTGATTGAGTGGTCGCAGACCCGGCGCGCGCCCAAGCATGCGGCGTGGATGCACGACAAGGAATTCGCCAACCAGCGTTGATGCCGCCCGCACGCCATGCACAGCACCTACACCTACCCTGAGTTCGCTTACCGGCAGAGCAATGAGCAGCGCACCGGCGAGCTGCGCCGCCACCCGCTGGTGATTGTCGGCGCGGGACCGATAGGCTTGACGCTGGCGTTGGACTGCGCAGCGCGCGGCATTGCCACTGTCGTCATCGACGACAACAATTCGGTCAGCATCGGCTCGCGCGCGGTCTGCTATGCCAAGCGCACGCTCGAGGTCTGGAACCGGCTCGGTGTGGTCGACCCCTTGCTGGCCCAGGGCGTGAGCTGGCAGGTCGGCAAGGTGTTCTTCCGAGAAGAATTGGCCTACCAGTTTGATCTGCTGCCCGAGGCGCAGCACCGCATGCCGGCCATGATCAATCTGCAGCAGTACTACCTCGAAGAGCGACTGGTCGATGCCTGCGAGCAGCAACCGCTGGTCGACTTGCGCTGGAAGCACAAGCTGATCGCGCTGGAGCAGATGGACGACGCAGCAACGCTGACGGTGGAGACACCCGACGGCGTGTTTCAGATGCGCGCCGACTGGGTGGTCGCCTGCGACGGCGCCAACAGCGACACGCGCGCCATGGTCGGCGCCGAATTCACCGGGCAGTTGTTCCAGGACCGTTTCCTGATCGCCGACGTGGTCATGCAGGCCGAGTTCCCGACCCATGCGGAGCCCCCGGCCGCCGCTGACGGCGACCGCCCCCTGCAGGGGCCGGGGGCCGGCTTGGGACGGCCCGGCGCCGCCCCCGAGCGATGGTTCTGGTTCGACCCCTCTTTCCACCCGGGCCAGTCGGTGCTGCTGCACAAGCAAAGCATGAATGTCTGGCGTATCGATTTCCAGTTGGGCCGCGACGCCGATCCCAATGAGGAGAAGAAGCCCGAGAAGGTGATCCCGCGCATCAAAGCGATGCTCGGGCCCGACACGCCGTTCGAACTGGAATGGGTGTCTGTGTATCAGTTCGCGTGCCGCCGCATCGATCAGTTCCGCCACGGCCGCGTGCTGTTTGCCGGCGACGCGGCGCACCAAGTCTCGCCCTTCGGTGCGCGCGGCGCCAACACCGGCGTACAGGATTGCGACAACCTGGCCTGGAAGCTCAAGGCCGTGCTCGACGGTGTTGCGCCCGAAAGCCTGATCGACAGCTACCACCTCGAACGCGCTTTTGCCGCTGACGACAATCTGCGCCAATCGACGCGCTCGACCGACTTCATCACGCCCAAGAGCCGCGCTTCGCTGCGCTTGCGCAATGCCGTGCTCGAACTCGCCAAGCACGAGCCCTTCGCGCGTCCGCTCGTCAATAGTGGCCGACTTTCAACGCCCACGCCCTACCGCGAATCGCCACTGATCACGGTCGACGACGAGGTGTTCGATGAGGGTCCGCCACCGGGTAGCTGTTGCCTTGATGCGCCGATTCAGCGTGACGGCAAGCCCGGCTGGCTGCTCGATCAGTTGGGTCAGGGATTTGTGTTGCTGTGTTTTGGCGATGACAGCGCCGATGTCGAGACCGTCGAGGTGGCCGGAGTCACTGCGCGACCCTTGCGCGTGGGGCGCGATGTCAAGGATACGCAAGGTCTGATCGCGCAGCGCTTTGATGCCAAGACCGGCACGGTTTATCTGATCCGTCCCGACCAGTATGTGGCGGCGCGCTGGCGCAGCTTTGATGTCAACAAGATCCAGGCCGCGCTGAGGCGCTGCTTGTCGCTGAGCTGAGGACTGGCATGGCCGATCTCAAATCACTGATTCGCAGCCCCAATATCGCCGACCCCGACGGCTTTTACGAGGAGCTGATCAACGCGCAGCGTGATCTCAGCGACGCGCAGGCCGACCTATTGCTGGCCAAGTTGGTCTTGATACTAGCCAACCAGATTGGCGACCGCGCTGTGCTCAGCGAGGCACTGCAACTGGCGCGCGCTGCTGATTGAGACAGTTAGTACTAGCCCCGCCTCGCGCGCACCAGCAGCTTGGCGATCAGCGTGCCCAGAGCGATGCCTACGGCGTCGGCCAACCAGTCAGCCCATTCGGCGCTGCGCGGTGGCACGAAGGACTGTGCGATTTCAATGCCGCCGCCAAATGCCAGCAGCGCCAGCCAAGTCCAGACCAGTCGCAGAGAGCTGCTGGCCCAACCAAAGTAGGCGGCCAGCGTCAGCGTCACAAAGGCCAGGCCATGGTTGGCCTTGTCCCAACCGGTGTCGATGGTTTTGGGCGGCGCCGGCGAGAGCGCCAGATAGAGAATTGCCGCCACCAGCAGCAGCGCCAGCCCGCGCCAGACTTGCACGGCAAGCGCGCCAGTGGTGAGTCGGTGCAACAGATGGCGCAGCTTGGGAACAGGTTTTGGCATGAGAGGCGTTTGAGAATGGACAGAGCCACACCCGCTTGGCTCGGTGCTGGATTATCGCGGTCGCGTCAAGCGCGGGGCTTGAGCGCTGCGGGCGCAGGCAAGCCCTAGAATTCGTCACACCACAGTCCGAATTCAAAGCCATGCAGCGCGATCCGGGGTCTTGCAAATGATCAACAAAGTAGCGTCGTCGATTGCCGAGGCGCTGAAGAATGTTCAAGACGGCGCGACCGTCATGGTGGGTGGTTTCGGCACGGCCGGCATTCCCAATGAACTGATCGACGGTCTGATTGCGCAGGGCGCCAAAGACCTCGTCATCGTCAACAACAACGCCGGCAATGGAGATGCCGGCCTGGCGGCGCTGCTCAAGGCGGGACGTGTGCGCAAAGTCATCTGCAGCTTCCCGCGTCAGTCCGACAGCCATGTGTTCGACGCGCTCTATCGCGCCGGGCGCATCGAGCTCGAGCTGGTGCCGCAGGGCAATCTGAGCGAGCGCATCCGCGCAGCAGGCGCCGGCATCGGCGGCTTCTTCACCCCCACCGGCTATGGCACCGAATTGGCCGCGGGCAAGGAGACGCGCGAAATCGATGGCAGGCACTATGTGTTCGAGTCGCCTATCCATGGCGACGTGGCCTTGATCAAGGCCGAGCGCGGCGACCGCTGGGGCAATCTGGTGTACCGCATGGCCGCGCGCAACTTCGGCCCGGTGATGGCGATGGCCTGCAAGCACACGGTGGCCAGCGTGCATGAGATCGTCGAGCTCGGCGAGCTCGACCCCGAGCACATCATCACGCCGGGGATCTTTGTCCACAACATCGTCAAGATCGAGCGGCAGGCCACGCAAGCCGGCGGATTCAGGAGCGCAGCTTGATGAGCTACCAGAGACGCACCAAGGACCAGCTTGCCGCGCGCGTTGCGCAAGACATCCCCGAGGGCGCGGTCGTGAACCTCGGTATCGGCATGCCGACGCAGGTGTCGAACCACATACCTGCCAGCCGCGAAGTGCTGCTGCACAGCGAGAACGGCATTCTCGGCATGGGCCCCGCGCCCGCAGCGGGCCTGGAGGACTACGATCTGATCAACGCCGGCAAGCAGCCGGTGACGCTGCTCAAGGGCGGCTCGTTCTTCCATCATGCCGACAGCTTTGCGATGATGCGCGGCGGCCACCTCGACATTTGCGTGCTCGGCGCTTTCCAGGTGTCCGCCACCGGCGACCTGGCCAACTGGCACACCGGCGAGGCGGGTGCGATTCCGGCGGTTGGCGGCGCCATGGATCTGGCGGTCGGCGCGAAGCAGACCTGGGTCATGATGGACCTGCTGACCAAGCAAGGCGTGAGCAAGATCGTGCAGCGCTGCAGCTATCCACTCACCGGCGTGGCCTGCGTGAGGCGTGTCTACACCGACCTGGCCACGCTGGCATGCACGCCCGACGGCTTGCAATTGATAGACAAGGTGGAAGGGCTGGCGCATGACGAGCTCGAACGCATCGTCGGCCTGCCCATCCGCCCGTAACGAATCACTACAAAGGACCCCCACCATGAATCAGGCTTTTGTTTGCGACGCGATTCGCACCCCCTTCGGCCGCTACGGCGGCGCGCTCTCCAGCGTGCGCACCGACGATCTCGGCGCGATTGCTATCAAGGCATTGATGGCGCGCAACGCGCAGGTCGACTGGGCGGCGCTGACCGATGTGTTGTTCGGTTGTGCGAACCAGGCCGGCGAGGACAACCGCAATGTCGCGCATATGGCGAGCCTGTTGGCGGGTCTGCCGGTCGATGTGCCGGGCGCCACCATCAACCGCTTGTGCGGATCGGGGCTGGACGCGCTGGGCAACGCCGCGCGCGCCATCAAGGCGGGCGAAGCCACGCTGATGATGGCCGGCGGAGTCGAGAGCATGAGCCGGGCGCCCTTCGTCATGCCCAAAGCCGAGAGCGCTTTCAGCCGCGCCAATACGGTGTACGACACGACGATAGGCTGGCGCTTCGTCAACAAGCTGATGAAGGAGAAATACGGCGTCGACAGCATGCCCGAGACTGCAGAGAACGTGGCGACGGAGTTCAAGATCGAACGCGAAGCGCAGGACCGCTTTGCCTTGGCCAGCCAGCTCAGAGCCGTGGCGGCGCAACGGGCCGGCCATCTGGCGCGCGAAATCACGCCGGTGTCGATTCCGCAAAAAAGAGGCGACGCGGTTCAAGTCGATCAGGATGAGCATCCGCGCGAAACGAGTCTTGAGGCGCTCGCCAAACTGAAGGGCATCGTGCGCCCCGACGGCACGGTGACCGCGGGTAACGCCAGCGGCGTGAACGACGGCGCCTGCGCGCTGCTGCTGGCCAGCGAAGCGGCCGCCGCCAGGCATGGCCTGACCCCCAAGGCCCGGGTCGTCGCGATGGCCTGCGCCGGCGTGGCACCACGCATCATGGGTATAGGCCCGGCGCCCGCCACGCAAAAAGTGCTGGCGCTGACCGGACTGAGTCTGAAGCAGATCGATGTGATCGAACTCAACGAAGCCTTTGCCGCGCAAGGTCTGGCGGTGCTGCGCATGCTGGGCTTGACCGACGATGACGAGCGCGTCAATGCCTGGGGTGGCGCGATTGCGCTGGGCCATCCGCTCGGTGCGTCGGGCGCGCGACTGGCCACCACCGCCATCAACCGATTGCATGCCACCGGCGGGCGTTTTGCCTTGTGCACGATGTGCATAGGCGTGGGGCAGGGCATCGCGCTGATTCTGGAGCGGGTGTGAGCTGAAGAATGCCTCGCAGCTGGGCGAAGCCGCACCCGGCAAAGGCTCAACGCGGCATGTGTGCGCCGTCGCGCAATTGCGTGTCCAGGAATTCAGTGAACGCCGCCGCGCTCATTGGCCGTGCGATGAAATAACCCTGGCCGATGTCGCAACCAGCGGCGCGCAGCCAGTCGAGGTCGACCTCGGATTCGATGCCCTCCGCAACCACCGAGAGGCCCAGTGCATGCCCCAAGGTGATGGTCGACTGCACGATGGCGGCGTCCTTGGGCTCGCTGGCAAGCGAGCGGATGAAACTCTGGTCGATCTTGAGCTCGTGCACTGGCAGCGACTTCAGGTAGGACAGCGATGCCTGTCCCGCGCCGTAGTCGTCGATCGAGAGCTTCACGTCGGCCGCTGCCAGTTGCGTGAGGTGCGATTGCGCCAGCGCCGGGTCTTCCATCAGTGCGCTCTCGGTAATTTCGAGACAGAGCGCGGCGGGCGGCAGGCCGTGGGTCACGAGCAGTTCGCGCACCAGCGCGACGAGGCTTGGATCGAGCAGGTCGCGCGCCGAGAGATTGGCCGAAACAACCAGCGCATGACCTGCTGCGCGCCACACAGTGGCTTGCGCGACGACTTCAGCCAATAACCAGGGCGTGATTTCGCGGATGAAACCGGTGCGCTCGGCGAACGGGATGAACAGACCCGGCGGCACCAGCCCGCGCGCCGGATGCTGCCAGCGTACCAGCGCCTCGGCGCCGACGATGCGCCCCAGCGCCAGGTCGAGCTTGGGCTGGTAATGGAGCACGAATTCGCGCCTTTCAAGCGCCTCGCGCATTTCGCCTATCAGCGACAGGTGCTCGGGCGAGGCCCCTGGGCCGACCTCGTCGGCCATCATGAAACCGCATTGGCGGCGCTTGGCCTCATACATCGCCAGCTCGGCCCGCTGCAGCAGGCTGTTCAGACCGGCGCCGTCGCTCGGACGCAGGGCGATGCCGAGGCTGCCTCCGACGTCGAGCCGCTGGCCTTCCATTTCAATCGGTTGGCGCAGCGCAGCCAGCAGCGTCTGCGCGAACGCGCGGGCGGCGTTCGCGTCCGCGCCTTCGATCAGGAAGGCGAACTCGTCGCCCCACAGTCGCGCCAGCATGACCCCCGGCCGCGACAGCCCGGTGAGCCGTGCCCCGACCTGCTGCAGCAGACGGTCGCCAACAGGATGACCGAGCGCGTCGTTGATTGCGGCGAAGCGGTCGAGATCGAGCACCACGATGGCCGCCGCGACCGTCGCAGGCAGATCCGCCAGACGTTCCTGCAGTCGCACCCGATTCGGCAGCCCGGTCAGCGCATCTTCGTAGGCCAGCCGCGTGATCTTGAGCTCGCGCGCCGCGATACCCAGGCGCATGTTTTCGAAGCCGGCAGCGAGTTGGCCGATTTCGTCCCGGGTCGTGACGGCCACGGCGCTGGCGTAGTCACCCGCTGCCATGCGTTGCGCCGCGGCGGCCAGTGCATTGACGGGACCTGCAATGCGCCGTGCCAGCCACAGGCTGCCGACGATGAAGAGCAGTATCCCGCTGCCCGCCGTCAGCAGCAGTGCGCGTTCGAGCGCCTTGAACACGGCCTGGCTCTTCTCGACCGAGTGCAGCAGGATCACCTGCGCCTGTTCGCCGAGTTGCAGCGTCACGCCGTAATAGTGCTGGTCTTCAAGCATCAACTGTTGGGGCGCGCCCAACAGCTTTTGCGACGCTTGCGCCAGCACCGGGTGCTGGGCGGCGGGAAGCGAACTTGCGGCCACGCGATGGGCTTGCGAGTCGACCAGGCTGACCTCGAGCCCGCTCGTGCTGGCAAGCGCTTGCGCCCAGGCGTGGGCGACTGGAAAGCCGATGACGATCCAGGCGATTTTCACCGGCGCCAGGATCGGAACGATCACGAGCTGGTAGACGAGACCGTCCGACATCTTCACGAAATCACTGCTGTGGCCGTCCGCCTCGGCCGCATGCAGAAGTCTTGGAAAGGCAAAGACAGCGCCCGGCTGCTGCAAACGCTGTGTATCGGCGATGACGCGGCCGTCAAGCGACACTGCCATCATGGCGCTGGCGCCGATCCGCGAGCCATGGTTTCGCAGCACCGAAACTATGGTGGGTCGGTCTTGCGTGGCGATTGCCTCGCGAAAACTGAAATCGCCCGAAAGCACGGTGGCGGCGAGTTCAAGCTGGCGCCGATTCTGACCCACCAGTGCCTCGAAACTCAAGCGGCCGGCGGCAATCTGCCGCTGCGATTCGACGGCCTCGATCTGCTCCCCGCTGCGCTGGACCAGAAGCAGCATCAACAGCATGACCAACACTGCCAAGCTGGCGAAGACCACAGCGATGCGCCGCTCCAAGTTCAGAAAAGACATGCTTCAGTACCCGTCGGCGTCGGCCGGTGGTTTGGGTCGCACAAGGCGCGGCGCGACATCGAGACTGAGTTCAACGCGCTTGGAGGGCAGGCGCAGGCTCAGCTCGGCGAACGCTCCCTTCTGCCGCGGATGCCACAAGCGCAGGCGGTACTCGCCAGCCGGCACGCTCTTGATGCGCGCAATGCCGTCGGCGCCGGTTCGCGCGAACCAGGGCGTGTCGACCACCAGAACATGGGCTTCCATCCAATCGTGAATATTGCAGCCCAACGCAACTTCGCCGGTCTTGTCGAACACCACCGGCTGTGCGGACTGGCCCGAATAGAGCTTGAGCTCGAAGGTCTTGGCCGGCGAGAAGGAATAGACGTGATGCTTGACCGCGTCGTGGTTCGGGAAGGTGACGGCAGTCCCTTTGCGCACGATGGTGAGGTAGGGGACGAAGTCGCGGTCGCGCTGCTCGATGCTCGCGCCGGTCTTGCTTATCGGCGCGCTTCGCTCCACCGGTTCAAGCACAACAGCGGCGTCCATGACCGGCGTTCCCGCCGGCGATCTGACCCTCGCTTCGAAGTCCTGCGCATCGGCCTGGATTGCACACAGGCATGCGGCAAGCGCCGACGCAAAGACCTTCATTCGGGCACCTTCAGCGCGGGGGCGATCTGCCACAACTCGGTGGCGAGCTGGCCGTCACGATAGACGAGCGCATGCCAGACCTTGACGCTGGTCTTGCCGGCGTATTCGGCGCTCGCTTCGAGTGACGCGCCCTTGGGGTTGGCATATTGATCGATCTTGCCAACGCGCGCCTGCCGTGGCTTGCCCTCGTTGGCAGCGACCCATTTCGTCCAGACTTCGCGGATCGCGGCCTTGCCGCGATAGCGGCCGTCGAGCGGACCGCCCACCCAGTCCATGAAGGCGTCCTCGCTGTAGTCGGCCATCAGCGCTTCCACGTCGCCAGCGGCAACGGCCTTCAAATGCGCTTCGGCCTTCTTCTCCTCAAGCGGGCCGGCTTGCAAGCCCGCCGCGATCAGGCCGCAGCATATTGCGATGACGCGTTTCATGCTCTTGTCTCCCAAAGATTCATCAATAGCCGCCCATGGTATCAAGCAAGGACTGCTGCTCTGACAGGCCTGCGCGGATCACCACATTTTCGGCGTCTGCGACCAGGACGTCGTGCCGGCCGGCGTTCGCCAACATGCAGCGACCTTATCGACTGGCCGGACTCAACACCAGCTCGATGCGCCTTCTCAAGCGCGCGGCAAGCTCCGCGTCGTGCGCCGCTTCGGCGCGCTGCGCCTGCAGATTCAGCCAGGCCAGCAGCGGGCGGCGCCAGCCTTGCGCAGACGCGGTATCAGCGGCGAGTGTGTAAAGCGCAGGGTCGGCGCGGCCGCTGCGCAGCAGCACGCCGGCCGCCACCAGGCGCGACAGCGGGTCGGCAATCGCTGCGGGCGCCTCGCGCTGCGCAGCGGGCAGCAGGCCCAAGTCGGCGGCAGTGGCCTGGGCCGCGAGATAGTTGGCATAGGCGCGCTCGGCCGGCTGGGCATCCTGCGCGAGTGCCGTGAAGGCTGGGCAGCCGTCGAATTCGAGGCTGGCCACGCGCGCAGCGCAGCGCGTCAGCTCGGCGCGCGCCAGCAAGTCGGCGCGGCCAGTGCGCGCCAGCTCGGTGCGGGTGCGTGCGAACTCGGCAGCCTCGACGCGGCTGTTGCCGCTCAGATAGGCCTCGCTCGCTCGCTCCAGCGATGCCTTGGCATTCATCTGCCAGTCGGGCGGCGGTGGACTGCTGGCGCAGCCCGCCAGCAGTATCAGCAATCCGAGGGCGATGCGTGAGCGAGTCATTGAACTACCCTCCGCCCTGCGTGCTGCGGGGTTCGCCCTTCGAAGCTTCCGTGCGGGCTCATGGCAGCTTGATCTCCGTGTCGCGCGCGAACGGCCAGCGGCGGTTCACCTCGTTGACCAGGTGCTCGACCTTGCGCAGGCTGGCCTCGACTTCGCCGCGCAGCGTGCCCAGATCGACGGTGGCTTCGCGGGTGTTGCTGGCGATGCCTTGCGCCTCGACCAGCACCGCGTCGACCTTCTTAAGGCTGGCTCGTGCGTCGCTCAGCAGACTGTTGATCTGCCGTACCGTGGCCTGGCTGTCGTGCAACAGGCCACGCTCGCCGAACACCTGCGTGTCGGCCTTGGTGACCAGCCCATCGGTCTTCAGCACCAGGCCGTCGAGCCTTGCCAGCAGCGCGTTGGTGCGGTCCAGCGTCGTGGCGATCTTGGCGGCGTCGACGTCGCTGCCCATCAATGCACCCAGGGCGCCACGCGGGCCGTTCATCCTTGCGGTGGTGGTCTGGAGGTTTCGCAAGCTCATGTTCAGCGGCGCATCGTCTGCCGTCATCGCGCCGAGCTTGTCGAGCAGCTCGCGCACGGAGGTCATCAGGCGCGGAATCTCGGCTGATGCGTCGCCGCTCAGGATCTTGCGCACGGCGCCGTCTGCCAGCGGCGGGTCGCTCAGAATGCCGCTGAAAGCGCGCAGGCGCGGCCCGCCGACCAGGCCGCTTTCCATCGTGAACACGCTCGATACGCGCAGCCAGCGCGCGTCCTTCACCGGCACGTAGACGATGATGCGGGCATTGCCCTGTTCCGACAGTTCGATGCGGTTCACCCGCCCGATGGGGAAGCCGGCAAAGCTCAGGTCCATGCCGACATCGACGCCCTCGGCGTGGTCGGCCACCAGCACCAGCGTCTGGGTGCGCTCGAACGCCCCGCGCGCGTACAAGATGAAGACTGCGGTGGCTGCGACCAGCAGCAGCACGGCCAGCAGCAACAGCCGCGCCTTCAGGTCAAGGTTCGCGACCGGCGGCGCAGCGTTGGGGGTAACGGGCTCGGTTTCCATGGCTCAATAGTAATTGCCCACCAGCGACAGCAGCTCGATCAGCAGCACCACCGCCAGCAGCCGGGCCAGGCGGCTGAGGTCGGCGCCGGCCGCGCTTTCGCGCGCGCCGGGCAGCATCGGGATGATGGCCACCGCCAAGCTCAGGAACAGCGTCTTCAGAGCGAAGATCAGCACGATCACCGGGCCGAACACATGGCCAACCCCGCGCACAAAGCCGGGCAGGCCCCAGGTTGTCAATCCGTATACCGAGAAATAGGTCAGCGCCAGCGCGATCATCGCGCTCAGCAGGGTCAGCGTGAGCGCCGCGAACATGCCGGCCAGCGCGCGCGGCAGCTCCGTGTCGCGTAGTGCGTCCAGGCCCTGCGCGCGCAGGGTACGCACTTGCTCGGCGCCGGGCAGGGTGTAGCGCACGGCGACATAGAGCGCGGCCGACAGCGGGATCAGCTCGAGCACCAGCGTGCGCACCAGCACGTCGAGCGCATATTGCGACAAGCCATAACTCAGCGCAGTGGCCAGCACGATGCGGATGATGATTTGCGCCACCACCGCCGTGCCGATGCTGAAAGCCAGCAGCAGCGGCGTCGTGGCCGTGTAGACCTCGCGCAGCATCAGCCGGCGCTGCTCTGGCCGCCAGCTTGACGGCGAAAACGCCAATGTCATCAATTGCGCGCCGAACAACAGCAACTGCCACCAGCCAAGCAGCCAATGCTGCAGCAAACGCAGCACTGGCTTGGTGGGGGGCGTGTGCGGTTGAGGCGTGCGCATCCCGCAGTATCGGCCAAGGCGCTGGCCTATGCATGCGTCGACCGCCTCTTGTGGAAGAAATTCGGTGCCGACCTCGACCGGGTCACGAATGGCCCGAATAGGGGTAGCACCAAGGCAGACGCCACGATTCGATATCTGGTGTAATGACCCAAACAAGAATTGACGATGTGTCGCTATACGGCGGCGCACGACATCCAGATGCGGAAGAGGGAGGATGAGCCTGTCTACCCATCCTGGCTCTCATGATCGACGCTGTTCATTGGTGCAAGCAATTGAATCGGTTTGACATGAAACGACTGTTGCGAGGAATTGCCGGGGCTATTGCGTGTGCGTGGATGTCTTTCACTCCTGTGTCGGCCCAGGCCCAGGAAGTGACGCTGGGAGTGATCGCCGGCATCACTGGCAATGGCGCCTCGTATGGGGCAGGCATTGTCCAGGGCGCTGAAATGGCGGTACGTGAGATCAACGCGGCCGGCGGCATCAACGGGCGCAAGATCACCCTGCGTATTGTTGACGATGCCAGCGAACCGGCACGCTCAGCTATCGCGATGCGCCGCCTGATGAGCGCGAGCCCGGATCTGATTGTGGGTGGTTGGGGTAGCGCCCAGGTGCTCGCGCACATGGATCTCGCTGAGCAGTCGGCGATCCCCTATATCGTGGTCGGAGCCACCCACCCGCGCATCACGACGCCGGCCAACCAGTGGACTTTTCGCGTCATCCAGACCGATGCCGTGATGGCCGAACAACTGGCCCGTCTGGCCGCCGTCGATCTCGGCCTGAAGCGTATTGCCGTGATCAACGACAGCAACGCGTATGGCAAGGGCAACCGCGACGTCTTTGTCGCGGCGCTTGCCCGTTACGGGCTCCAACCCGTGGAAGTGCAGCCCTACCAGTCGTCCGATACCGACTTTGGCGGCCAGTTGCAGCGCGTCAAGTCCGCCCACCCCGAGGCGATAGCCATCTTCGGGACGCTGCCGGCGGCGCCCCTCATCATGGTTCAAGCGCGCGCGGCGGGTCTCGATGCGCGCTTTCTCGGCACTGGAGGTCTGGCGAATGACGGACTCATGAAGGCGGCGCCGCGTGCCTCGGAGGGAACGATTCTGATGAGCTTCTTCAGCGAGGATGCGGATGCGCAGTCCAAGTCCTGGAGCCAACGCTACCGCGAGGAGTTTGCAGGCAAACCGTTCACGAGCCCTGTGCTCGCCGCGTGGGAATACCGTGCCATCAAGGACATTGCTGTGCCGTGCCTGGCCCGAGCCGGCAACGACAGAGTCATGACACGGGACTGCATCGCAAATTGGCGGGGCAAACTCTTTGGCATCGATGGCGAGCTCAGTTTCGACAAGACGGGACAGCTTGTGCAGCCAGCTTTGGCGGTCGAGGTCAAGCGCGGCGTCTTCAGCGCATTCAGGCCGGGGCGATAGCGCCTCGTCAGAGCGGAAGGCCATATGTTGCGAGAGCTGACGAGACGGATATTCAAGGCCATCCGCCGTGGCGCTACCCCGGTTGTACTGGGCATCTCATTGGTGGTGATTGCGGGGCTGCTCGCGTTTGCCGTCACCACGACACGGACGAGTCGCGAGAGCACGCTGTCTGCCGAAACCGACAATCTGGACAATCTGAGTCTGTCTCTTGCTCAGCATTTACAGAGGGTCATGTTCGGCACCGATCTCGTTGTGGCGTCCTTGGAGGACGAGATCGAGCAGATAGGAATCCAGACTCCGCAAGAGATGTACGGGCGTGTGTCGACGCGCGCGATGTATCAGCACTTGCAGGACTTGATGATTCACTCGACCGACATCGACTCGATCGGTTTTGCAGACGCAAGCGGAAGAACCGTGTCTTCGCGTGTGTGGCCTACCCCCTCGACCAATATCTCCGACCGAGAATATTTCGTTGCCTTGCGCAACGGCGCTGCGCAGGCAGTCTCCAGGCCGATCAAGAGCAAGTTGACCGGGCAGGAGATCTTCGTTCTGGCACGCAGAATCGAATCCAAGGAAGGCGAGTTCATCGGCATCGTCTATGCCTCCATCAGTACGCATCGTTTCGCCAAGTTGTTCGCGGATGTCCTGCGCGGAGACGGCATGCGGATGTTTCTGTTTCAGCGCGATGGCCAGGTTCTTGCCGAGCAACCCCGGGCCGAGAACGGCGACGCGCAGGCTGCGGCGGTGTGGCGTTTCGCCGGCAGTGAGATGGCGCGTGCTGATCAAGCCCATATGCGATTGATGGATTTCTCCGCCGCCGGGGAGCCACAGTTGCTCTCGCTGCGCACGATCTCCGGCTATCCGCTCGTGATTGTCATCACCAGACTTGAAAGCCAGGTCTTGAGTCAGTGGCAGAAACTCTCGCGTCTGATCTATGCCTTCACCACTGCCGCGATCCTTATGGTGATGCTGTCAGCCTACGCATTTTTTCGTCTGTCAAAGGCGCGCACGCAACTGGCTGGCTACGCACACGACTTGGCCACGTCGAACAAGGATCTTGCTGTCATCAATCGGCGTCTGACTGAGACCCAGGAATATGCACAACTGGGCCAGTGGGAAACCGACATGGCGTTGAACAAACGTGTCTGGTCGGACGAGTTGTACCGAATACTTGAAGTTCCCAATACCGGACATGACGCTGACTTCGAGAACTTTCTTTCTATCATTCACCCGGAAGATCGGGCCGCATTTGACGAGGCCTTTGCCACCTCGGTTCAGAGCAGGGCACCCTTTGAACATAGCTATCGTCTCTTGATGCGCGATGGGCGTGTGAAATTCGTCATGACGCGAGGCCGCACTGTCTATGACGGCACGGGCAAGGCGATCTTTTCCACCGGCTCGCTGCAAGATATCACCGCGCTCAAGACGGTCGAAGAAGAATTGCGCATCGCGCGCGATGTTGCCGAGACGGCAAACCGCGCCAAGTCGGAATTCCTGTCGAGCATGAGCCATGAATTGCGCACACCGATGAACGCCATCCTCGGTTTCACCCAACTCCTCGAAATGGACGGAGGCCTGTCGGAAGCTCAGCAGGAGAGCGTCAGCGAAATCCACAATGCAGGCCAACATCTGCTGACCTTGATCAATGACTTGCTGGATCTGGCCAGGATCGATTCCGGCAAGGTCTCAGTCTCGCTGGAGCCGGTCGAATTGGGCGCCTTGTTCGACGAATGTGGCAGCTTGATCAAGCCCTTCGCCAACACGCGCGGGATATCGGTTCACAGCGACGCGTGGAGCAATATCTGGGTGATTGCCGACCGGGTCAGACTCAAGCAGGTGCTGCTCAATCTGATCTCCAATGCCATCAAGTACAACCGCGTCAATGGCAGCATGCGTTTGAGCTGGCAGCGCGTGCGCCCGGGCTGTCTGCGTATCGTCGTGACCGATACCGGGCTCGGGATTCCCGCCGCGCGCATCAACGACCTGTTCCAGCCATTCAGCAGGCTGGGTGCCGAAAACAGTGCCGTCGAGGGCACCGGCATCGGCCTGAGCATCACGCGCAAGCTGGTCGAGCTGATGGGCGGGCAAGTCGGCGTCGAAAGCACGCCCGGCCTGGGATCGAGCTTCTGGATTGAATTGCCCGAGGTCGCGGCCGAAGCGGGTTAGGTTCAAGGGCCCGCCCAGCCAGGATCCGACGCGCAACCCAAGCGGGGTGCGCCTTGTCTTGTCCTTCGGAGTAGCGCGGGGGTGGTCAGATGAGCGTTAAAGAAATGGCTCACTACCAACTTGGTGCCGGAGAAGGGATGTCTCGGGACAAGCTGCGCGAGCTTGTCGAAGCTGCATATGAATTTATCGAGAACAGCCTCGCCCAAGCTGTCGATCGACATGAAAACGCAATGGCAGAAGGCCGCTTCGCGGCGCTGCCGGCGGGCTCTATTTCCCTGGGTGACCGGTTAGTTCGCTCAGGCAGAGGTTGACCTCCACGGCATGGTGGCGTGCCTTGTTGCCGGTCGGCGCAAGTGCCTCGGCATAGAAGAAAGCGGGCAACTCATCGTCGCTGTCGTCGAAACCGGCCAGTTGGTTGAACTGCCTCTCCAGCGCCAGCACTTCGCCGCCGATTGTCTTGGGGAAGGATTCTTCGAGCTGCGTCCCGTGCGCGTCATTGAGCGCGGTCACGATCAACTGCGGATTGGTATCGGTCACCGAGCGGCCGAATATGCAAAAACCCAGTGAATCCGCTGCGGCGGCTGAGATCTGCGCACCCCGACTGACGGTGACCAGCTCCTCGGTGCTTCTGCCCTTGCAGTCGAACGCCGGAAGATTGCCCACAGTGTGATCGGCGCCCTGGGCGGTGACCATCATCGATATGCCCGTCACTTCGATGACGCGCGGATCGTAGGCACTGATGGCCTGACGCTTGATGACCGGCACACGTGCGACCTGGTAGTGCTCGCCCACCCTTGCCGTGCCTTGCGCCAGCAGGCGGCCACGTTCATTGCCGCTGCGGATGTCGTCCAGAGCCGCCATCATGAAATTGACATCGCCAAACGCGCCCTGTCCGGCTTCCATCAGAACGCCCAAGGTGGCCCCGAGTTCAATGGTGTCGATGCCCAGGTCGTTGGCCACGGCGTTCAGGCGGGCGACATCGTCCGGGTCCTGCAGCCCACAGTTGCTGCCTACCAGACCAAGCGTCTCATACTCGAGTGGCGACACCAGTTCCTGTCCCTTGTCGTCCATGTAGACATTGCTGCATTCGATCATGCAGCCGGGCATGCAGTCGTGCGCGGTCTTGCCGCCGCGCGCCAGATTGAGTTCACGGATATAGGCGCCGCCGAGCTTGAACGGGCCATCCTTCTCTTCGACCATGCGCCCGGCGCTGAAATTGCGCACCGGCAGACCGCCGACGTAGTTGGTCAGGTCGGCCACCATCGCCGTTCCCAGACGCTTGAAGTTGTCGATGGCCGTTTCCTTGCCGAGCTTGGCGCCGTATTCGCGAACCGCTCCCATCACCTTTTGCCTGTCGTGGAACGGCGGCATCTTGTGGGTATCGACGACGATGGCCTTGACCTTCTTGGAGCCCATCACCGCGCCGACGCCGCCGCGCGCGGCCAGCCGCGAAGGGCGGCCGTCGGTATCTGCAAACGAGATACCTGCCATCAGACCCAGATGCTCGCCGACCGGGCCGCACAGCGCGAAGCTGATCTTCTTGCCGTACTTCTCGAACAGCATGCTTGCGACTTCGTTATTGCCCTTGCCCATATAGGCCTGTGCACTCTCAAAGGCAATCTGGCCGTCCTTGGTGATGCGCAGCACCGTCCACTCGGGCGCGGCATCGTGCAGGGTGAAGCCGCAAATCTCCAACTGCCCGAGCGCGAAGCCGAAGGTGCCGCCGGTATTGGCTTCCTTGATGCCGCCGGTCAGCGGACTCTTGCAGCCGACGCTGAGTCGGTTGGCATTGGAAAAATTCGTACCGGCGAAGGGTCCGGCAGAAAAAATCAGCGGATTGCCTGGCGACAGCGGATCGACCTTGGCCACCCCCATGTCGAGCAGCGTTTTCGCGATGAAATAGCGGCCGGCGCGCACCACCTGATCACCGTGAAACTCTTCAGTTTTGATCGAGCGGTCCGCGAGATGAATGTGTAGGTATTTGCGCATGGTCAGGTCATGGGTTGAGTAGGCCAGAGCTGGCCTCTGGCGTCCAAATATAGCGCGTGTGACTGACTTCGCTACCTATACGCTGGCACGGCAGAGAGGGAGCAGGTCAATGGGCCGAAGTCTCGTCAACGCCTGCGTGCTCGTTGCCAGGGTCGTCGGGGCGCCGAAGGCAGATCGAATGGCCGCTCGTCACGGCGACGAATTCACGCACTCGACCCAAAGGCGCCTGTCGCCACTTTTTTGTTGAACGACCGGACCACGTTGGAAGCTGCCTATCGCAAACAACCTTGCGATTCTGCTGCCACGTTTCTGTAGTGCCTGTCGAAGTGCATTGCATCG